>Ga0071330_1071826_pt1 | contig 133963 bp, 121 predicted proteins | sample GBScel77sediment_FD_63802 | JGI IMG/M metagenome (GOLD analysis project Ga0071330, IMG submission 63802) | Hot spring sediment microbial communities from Great Boiling Spring, Nevada - Cellulolytic enrichment Sediment 77C v2 (version 2) | ecosystem: Environmental > Aquatic > Thermal springs >... | reverse complement strand
GAGATCCTACGGGCTCATAAAAATAAATTTGGAGGGTATCATGGTAAGATTAATAAGTAGGAAAAATAAAATTGGTGTCTGTTTTATTTTTGTTACGTTTTTTCAATTTTTTGTCAGTGGATATTTATATGCTCAAGAAGTTCAAAAAGTTGCAAAGAATGCTATTTATATTGAAGGATTGGGGAACGGTATTTTTTATAGTTTAAATTATGAACGCAGTATTCAAAGTAACATCAGCATTAGATCTGGACTTAGTTATTTCGTGCTTTTTGGAGAAGCCGAGCATAAATCTACAGGGGAGAAGGAGGAAGTGTTCGCTGAAATTGTAACTTCTCCTATTATGCTAAATTATTTTATTGGAAAGGGTAACCATAAGGTTGAGATAGGAGGTGGCATGGTTTTGTTTTCATTAAGAGGTCAATCAAGCGAGGTTTCAAGCAATGGGATTAAGTTTAAAGTTGGAGTGTTTTCACTTCTAACTGGAACACTCGGTTGGAGGTATCAACCAAGAGGTGGTGGATTAGTTTTCAAGGTAGCTTTCACACCGATTTTTAATTTCGGAGATTTTCTTCCATTTGGAGGAATAGGCATTGGTTATGCTTTTTAAAGTTTTCGAGGGGGTGTTTTTTAATGAACGAGTAAAATTAAGGAGGTGCAAAAATTTATGAGGAGAGTTTTGTTTTCCATTGCGATTTTAGTTTTGGTTTCTTCATTTGTTTTGGCGCAAGGCGGGAACTCGGTAAAGCCAGAAGTTGAGGCGGGAAAACTTTTCAACGACGGAAATTCATTGCTCAGGAGTGGTAATTATAAAGCTGCGATTTAAAAGTATGATCAGGCGTTGAGTCTTCTAATAAGGGTATAGCTTTAAAGGCGATAAGACAAAACGATGAGGCGATAAAGGCGTTTAAGAAAGCGATAAATCTGAAAAATGACTTTGCCCCAGTTTATAACGCTATAGCTGGGATTTATCTTACGCAAGGTGATTATGATGGTGCTATTGAAAACTACACCAAGGCGCTTGAGTATGATAAAAAGCTTGATGTGGCGATTAAAGGAATAGTTGAGGCATTGATAGGCAAGTCAAGCGCTTTGATTCAAGCTGGTAAGTTTGGAAAGGCGCTTGATCTACTTGTGAGGGCGACGACTTATATGAACTTGCTTCATCCTGATCTTGCTCAGTGGATGATAATGGAAGGATATAGGAAAGTTTTAAGTAGGGATGTGTTAAGTTTAAAAGAGAGGGAGGTTTTAAATGTGGCAATTTTAACGACGCTTGGTTGGGGGGACAGTTACATTCGCATTTAAAGGGTGCTATAAATGTTGGGGGTAAAGCGGAGTGAGATTTTAAATGTTTTTAGAGATATTGTTGACATTTGAGGAATGATAGTTAAGTTTGGAAAGGGGAAATTTAAACAAAGTGTCCTTTATGTTGCCGATGGGATCAGTTGAGAATTTGTCGTCAAGTCGTTGATCTTTCTTGCTATTGACATTTGTTTTTTAAATTTTTATATTTGTGTAAGTCGTGATGAAACACGCCTAAAAAATTAAAGTTAAATAAATCAAGGAGGATTTATGGAGTATGTTAAGAAAAAAACAGTGGGTGAAGAAACCCCGAGTGATAATGTTTTGTCTGTTGATAAATCTTTAAAAAGGGGGCTTAAATTCAAGAGGTTCTTCACGAAGGAGGGTGTTCATCCGTTTGATGAGATTCAATGGGAAAAAAGAGATGCGGTTATAACGAACGAGAAGGGAGAGGTTGTTTTTGAACAAAAAGGGGTTGAAGTTCCCGCTTTTTGGTCAATGCTTGCTACGAATATAGTTGTATCAAAGTATTTTCACGGTCAGGTTGGGACTCCAGAGAGGGAATATAGCGTAAAACAATTGATAGAAAGAGTCGCAAGGACGATAACGAATTGGGGGGTGAAGGATGGATATTTTGCGGATGATGAATCTACGGATATTTTTTACAACGAGCTTGTTTATCTATTGGTTAATCAATATGCTTCTTTTAATTCACCAGTTTGGTTCAATGTTGGTGTTGAAGAAAAACCGCAAGCATCTGCCTGTTTTATAAACTCGGTTCAGGACACCATGGAATCAATTCTTGAGCTTGCGAAGACGGAGGGGATGTTGTTTAAGTATGGTTCTGGGACTGGGACTAATTTTTCAACTCTTCGTTCTTCTAAAGAAAAACTCTCTGGTGGAGGGATTGCAAGTGGTCCGGTTTCGTTTATGAGGGGGTTTGATGCTTTTGCTGGTGTAATAAAAAGCGGTGGCAAGACGAGAAGAGCTGCAAAGATGGTTATTTTAAATGTTGATCACCCAGATATAATTGATTTCATAAAGTCAAAAGCTGAAGAAGAGAAAAAGGCGCATATTTTAATAAAGGCAGGTTATGATCCAGGGTTTAATGTCCCAGGTGGAGCTTATGACTCGGTTCAATTCCAGAACGCAAATCATTCAGTGAGGGTGACAGATGATTTTATGAGAGCAGTTCTTGAGGATAAACAATGGCATACAAGATATGTGACCACCGGTGAGATATGCGATACATATAGGGCAAGGGATATCATGAGGATGATAGCAGAGGCGGCTTGGATTTGCGGTGACCCGGGGATGCAATTTGACACAACCATAAACAACTGGCATACCTGTCCAAACACCGGAAGGATAAATGCAAGTAATCCTTGTTCTGAATTTATGTTTCTTGATGATAGCGCTTGTAATCTTGCTTCATTGAACTTGATGAAATTCAGGAAAGAGGATGGAAGTTTTGACATCGTTGCATTCCGTCAGGCTGTTGATATTTTAATAACTGCTCAGGAGATAATCGTGGATAATGCGAGTTATCCGACGAAGGCAATTGAAAAAAACAGCCGGGATTATAGACCGCTTGGTTTGGGATATGCGAATCTTGGTGCATTGCTTATGTCTCTTGGTTTGCCTTATGATAGTGATGAAGCGCGGGCATATGCAGGAGCTATAACTGCGATAATGACAGGTGAAGCGTATAGACAATCGGCTTTGATAGCGAAGGAGATGGGACCATTTAAAGGATTTGAGCTTAACAGGGAACCAATGCTTGGAGTGATAAGGAAACATATGTCTTATGTTGATAAAATTGATAAAAATTTAATCCCGGATGAACTCTTTGATTCAGCGAAAAAGGTATGGAAGGAGGCCTATGAACTTGGACAAAAGTATGGTTATAGAAATGCACAGGTCACGGTTTTAGCTCCTACTGGGACAATTGGTTTTATGATGGATTGTGATACTACTGGGATTGAACCTGACATCGCTCTTGTAAAGTATAAGAAGCTTGTAGGGGGTGGTTTTTTGAAGATAGTCAATAACACTGTCCCGCTTGCTTTGAAGAAGCTTGGTTATAACGAGAAACAGATAAAGGATATAGTTGATTACATTGACAAAAACGATACAATAGAGGGGGCTCCGCATTTGAAAGAGGAGCATTTGCCTGTTTTTGATTGTGCTTTTAAGCCAGCCAAGGGTAAAAGATTTATTCATTATATGGGTCATGTTAAGATGATGGCTGCTGTTCAACCATTTATCTCCGGCGCAATTTCAAAAACAGTTAATATGCCAAATGATGTAAGCGTAGATGATGTCATACAGTTATTTATAGACGCTTGGAAGATGGGTTTAAAGGCAATCGCCATTTATAGAGATGGTAGCAAAGGAACGCAACCTCTCTCAACAAGTTTGGAGGATAAAAAAGAGGAGAAGAAGATTGAGTATAGACCGATTCGTCGTCGCCTTCCTGATGAAAGAAATTCAATCACACACAAATTTAGCGTTGCTGGTCATGAAGGTTATATAACGGTTGGGATGTACCCAGATGGAACGCCTGGGGAGATTTTCATAACGATGAGTAAAGAAGGTTCAACTTTGAGTGGTTTGATGGATGCGTTCGCAACTGCAATTTCGCTGGCACTTCAATACGGCGTCCCATTGAAAGTTCTCGTTGATAAATTTAGCCATATGAGGTTTGAACCAAGCGGTTATACGAATAATCCCGATATACCGATAGCTAAGTCAATCATTGATTACATTTTCAGATGGCTTGGGAAGAAATTTCTGAAGCCTGAGGAACAGCCAAGCAACCTTGACTATACTGATATTTTAAATGGAACATATTTAGTGGAGAGGGGAGTTGCTCCAAGGAGTGAAGCACTTGAAAAGTATGAGAAACAAGTGTTTGAGTCGCAATCCGATGCCCCACCATGTCCGAGTTGTGGGACGATTATGCAAAGGTCGGGTTCATGTTATGTCTGTCCAAACTGTGGTTCAACGAGTGGTTGCTCGTAATATTTATAGGGCATCCTTTATGGATGCCCTTTTTTGTTAAAACAAAAATAACCTGAAAAATGAGAAGGATGATCATTGCCGGGAATTGGAAGATGAACAAGGACATAAAAGAGACATTTGATTTCATTCTGCCGTTAAAAAATAATCTCATCGGTCAAAATTTATCGGTTGAAGTTGTTGTTTGCCCTCCGTTTACATCTCTTTATGTGGTATCTGAATTGCTTAAAGAGACAAGCATAAAGCTTGGGGCACAAAATATGTTTTACGAGGTTGAAGGTGCTTATACTGGTGAGGTGTCTCCAAAGATGTTAAGATCGGTTAGATGTGAATATGTCATACTTGGTCATTCAGAAAGAAGGAGATATTTTTACGAGACGGATGAAATTGTAAATAAAAAAGTGAAGAAGGCGCTTGAATTTGGACTCAAACCGATAATATGTATTGGGGAGACGCTTGAAGAAAGGGAACGGGGGAAAACATTTGAGGTTATTGAAAGGCAGGTTAAGGGGACGCTTTCAGGTTTAAGTGCTGATGAAGTGAAAAGTGTCGTTATAGCTTATGAGCCGGTTTGGGCTATAGGAACAGGTAGAAACGCAACCCCTGAACAGGCACAAGAGGCGCATAAATTCATAAGGGAAGTTGTGTCTGGTTTGTTTGATTCTGATTTAGCTGATAAGTTGACAATTCAGTATGGCGGGAGTGTCACAGCGGAGAATGCTTATTCACTTCTTTCACAGCCAGATGTTGACGGAGCTCTTGTTGGAGGCGCGAGTTTAAAGATTGATTCTTTCCTTAAAATTGTCAAAGCCGGAGAAATGGCTTACCTTGAAAAAAAGGATTAACTTTGCGAAACTGGTTTGATTATCAAAACAGAACAATTTGATCTGCGAATCACTTTTTCAGCGGTGCTTCCAAATAGTAGGTGTTCAACTTTGCTATGTCCGTGAGTTCCAATGACTATTAAATCAACCCTTTGAGAATTTGCAAGGTCAATTATCTCTTTGTCAGGTTTACCAAGTTTAACGATGCCATTTACTTTGAAATTATTTTTCAAAGTGTCAATGGTCTCTTTCATCTTTTCTTCGGATCTCTGAAGCATCTCACTTTCAATTGATGGTATGTTGATTTGCCCCATTGTGAGGTCAGCGATGAACATGACTGGTTCAACCACATTTAGAAGGATTATTTCCGCATTAAATTTTTCAGCTATTGCTTTTGCATATTCAAGCGCTTGAAAAGAGTAATCTGAGAAATCAAGGGGAACTAAAATTTTCTTAATTTCCTTCACGGCTTATCTCACTTTTGGTTTGTTTGTTCAAGGGCTAATTTTAACGCTTCAAGTTCGGTTTTTAATTGTGTTACTTCTTGGTTCGTTCGCCTTAATCTTTCTGCGATTATTTCAGCAAGTTTTAATACTATTTGAATTCCAAGTTTAGGATGTTTTTCAATTATTTCAAAGAGGTCGGGTCTGAAAAAACCGATTATCTCGCTATCAATTCTACATATTGCTGATGCAGAGCGTGGTGATTCGTCAATCAGGGCTATCTCACCGAAGAAGTCACCATCCCTTAAAATTGCAAGGTCTTTTTTATTTCCATCGGGGTCTGTGTATTGAATAAGTACTTCTCCCTGAAGAATTATGTACATCCCCAGCCCAGGGTCACCTTGATAGAATATGTATTCACCTTTTTTGTATTCACGCCTGTGAACTATTGAGGCAAGCAGAGAAATCTCTTTGGGTTTGAGGTGGGAAAACGCAGGGACTTGCTGTAGAATTGATTCAACCGCCTCATCTTTTTTTCTCCTTCCCTTGAAGATATTAGTCCAGAGTATGTCTTTGAGTTCCATTGTTTGAAGTTTTTTATTTTCGTTCCTTGCTTTAAGATAAGAAGGCGTCTTGAAAAAAACAACGGCTTTTATGTTTTAATTTTTTCCCATTTTCCCAACAAAGTGCATTTTTGCCACATTATAGGGGCAATTCAAGGGGGATAATCCGATTAAAATTTAGTGATTTTTTGTTTAAAATTCTGGCACAATGATTGTTGCATTTACTTACAGAATAATTAAAGCTTCAGAGAAGATGAAGGTTTTAATAGTTGACGCAGACGAATCAATGCGAAATTTATTGAGCAAATTCCTCGCTCGCGAAGGGTTTGATGTCTATGTTGCAAGTTCAAAGAAGGAGGCAAATGAAAGTTTTTTGAAAAATAAGTATGATGTCGTCATCGTTGATGAAAACATTTATAATCGGGATCAGTGTGGTATAAAGCACTTCTTAAGCGATGTTATGCCTAACGCTAAGGTGATTTATATAGCGCCGTTTTACGCTTTGAGCGAGGATATTGATTTTGAGGATGAGAGGATTGTAAGGTGCGGGAATAAACTTTTTAGAATTTCTGAACTGAAGAAGTTAATAAGTGAAATAAAAAAATCCACCACTTAAAAGATATCAACCTATGCTCAGGAAGGCATTCAAATCATTTTTATTAATTTTGATTTTGAAAGCACCTTTATTGTCGCAGGATAATTCTCAATGTTTTGCCTGTCATGATGATAAAACGCTTACCATGGAACGAGCAGGTAAGGTGATTTCTCTTTATGTTGATCAAAAGAAGTTTGAGAAGTCCGTTCATTCCTCTTTGAGTTGTATTGATTGTCATTTGGGCTTTAACCCTGATGAAATCCCGCACAAAGAAAAAATTGAATCGGTTGATTGCTCAATTTGTCACGGAAACGAGGTGGTTGAGTTTAATAAAAGTAAGCATGCGAGTGTTGTTGGTTGTTCTTCATGCCATGGAGATGTTCATGGGATTGTAAAGGTTTCACGTTCGGATTTCGTTAGGAGATGTTCAAATTGTCATGTTAAAGAATTTGACGATTTTAAAGCCAGCGTTCATGGTAATGTTAGAAATGGCGCTAATTGCATCAGTTGTCATGGATATCATTCTGTTAAGTTAGCTTCTTCTGATGTTTGTTTACGCTGTCATGCTGACAAGAAGATCGTGCACGAGAAGCAGGAGTTCGTTTTGAAATATAAAGAGAGCATTCACGGGAAGGTCGTACCTTGTTCTGGTTGTCATACGGGGCATAAGGTGTTGAAGGCGAGCGATCCGAATTCAAGTGTTGCAAGGCGAAATATATCTCATACATGTATGAAATGTCACGAGGAAATTTCAAGGAATTATTTTGAGTCCGATCATGGGAAATCATTCGCTAGTGGTTTTGAACAGGCGCCGACTTGCACGGACTGTCACGGTGAGCACGATATATTTAAAGTAACGAGTTCAAAATCAAAGATAAGCCGAGCAAATGAGATAGAAATTTGTTTGAGATGTCACCTTGATAATCCGGATGTCAGGCAGAGGATGACGCACACTTCAAGTTTTATATCTTCTTATGAGAAAAGTGTTCATGGGCGATTGTATCACGCTGGGAATGAAAACGCTGCGGTTTGCAGTGATTGTCACGGTGCTCACGAGATGATGAAGGTAAGTAATCCCGCATCAAAGGTCTTTAAGTTCAATGTTGCTTCAACATGCGGACGCTGTCATGTAAAGGTAGTTGAAGAATTCAGTCAAAGCGTTCACGGTGTTGCCCTAAGCAAGGGTAACGCCGATTCGCCTACATGCACGGATTGTCACGGTGAGCATTTAATTCTTGAACCAACCGATCCACGCTCACCGGTTGCGCCGAGAAATGTCGCACTTCAACTTTGTTCAAAATGTCATGGCTCGGTTAAATTTGAAGAGAAGTACGGGCTCCCGTCAGGTAAATATAAATCGTTTGTTGATAGCTATCATGGTTTAAATGTCCGCCTTGGGAATGTTGAAGCAGCAAATTGTGCAAGCTGTCACGGTGTTCACGATATTTTACCATCTTCTGATCCGAGGTCAAGCATTCACAAGGCAAATCTTGTAAAAACATGTGGCAAGTGTCATCCAGGGGCAAATGAAAACTTTACAAAGGGGAAAATCCATGTAACAGTTACAAGCACAGATGAAAAAATCATCTACTGGATATCAACGATTTACATCGTTTTGATCGTCTCAATCGTTGGGTCAATGTTTATTCACAATGTCCTGGACTGGATAAGGAAAACGATAGATAGGTATAAGCAAAAGCATTCGCATGGGGTTTATCATAGGGACGAACTTGAACGGAAGACGAATTTGTATCTTAGGATGACGCTTGAAGAAAGAGTTCAGCATTTTGCGCTTCTTATCAGTTTCTTCACGCTTGTAATAACTGGTTTCATGCTTGCTTTTCCGGATGCCTGGTGGGTTGTTGCTATAAGAAATATCGGTGGTGAAGGATTTTTTAAATACAGGGGTTTAATACACAGAATTGCTGCGGTTGTCTTAGTCCTTGATTCAATTTATCATCTCTATTACATCATCTTCACGAAAAGAGGCAGGGAGTTTATACGGGACATAATGTTTAGGAAGCAAGATGTTAAAGATATGGTTCAAGTTTTAAAATATAATCTTGGGCTTTCAAAGGAGAAGCCGAAGTTTGGCAGGTTCAATTACATTGAGAAGAGTGAATATTGGGCTTTGATCTGGGGGACGGTTGTTATGACGGTGACAGGTGTGGTTCTTTGGTTTGAGAATCATTTCATGGGTTGGTTTTCAAAAACATTTGTTGATGTTTGCAATACAATTCATTATTTTGAAGCGTGGCTTGCTTTCTTGGCTATAATCGTTTGGCATATCTATTATGTGATTTTCAACCCGGATGTTTATCCTATGAATTTTGCTTGGTTGACTGGTTATTTGACTGAAGAGGAGATGGAGAAAGAGCATCCTTTGGAGCTTGAAAGGATAAAAACTCAAAAAATTAAACAAGAGGTTTAGCTATGAGTTGCGAAAATATGGAAGTTAAAAACATAATCGTTGAAATTTTGAGGACAGCCATTGAGCGAGAGAAGGATTCGTTTGATTATTATTACTCTGCGTCTTTGAAAGCATGCGAGCCTCAGGTTCAAAAGTTTTTGCTTGAGCTTGCTGAGATGGAGAAAGAGCATCGCCGTTTGCTTGAGGAGAAATTGAAAGAGATTGAGGCACAAATTTCAGTTACAGATGGGATCAGGTCAAGTTTTGAGTATTTTGAATAAAAAAATAGGTTGAAATATGGAAACAGGTAAAAAGATATTGCGTTTTTCGCTTTCTTGGAGAATTCAGCATTTTCTTTTGATGGTGAGCGTTATACTTTTGATAATAACTGGTTTTGCTTTGAGGTATCACGATACTTGGCTTGGGAGGTTTTTGATTTTCATTGAGGGTGGTTTTGAAGCGAGGGGAACTATTCATAGGATTTCAGCGATATTGCTTTTTATAACGGGAATTTATCACCTAATTTATATCATTTTCACCTCTGAGGGCAGACATGAGTTCATCGAGTTGTTGCCAAGGAAAAAAGATTTTAAGGATTTCGTTGAAAGTTTTAGATACGACATAGGCAAAAATGAGAGACCACCTATGTATGGCAGGTATTCGTATAAAGAGAAGATTCAATATTGGGCATTTTTTATATTCTTTTTGATAATGACTTTGAGCGGTTTCGTTCTCTGGTTTCACAATTATCTCTTTGGTATTTTCCCGAAATGGTTTTTTGACCTTTCGCAGGCGTTACATAGTGCGACGGCAACTCTTATAATAACATTTCTTGTCCTTTGGCATCTTTACTTAGTTCATCTCTCTCCGGGAAATTTCCCGATGAACTCCTCCTTTTGGCATGGTTATGTTTCTGAGGAATGGCTCAAGGAAAACCATTATCTTGAATATCTTGATATAAAAAATAAGGAAAGTGAAAGATGAGATATGGGCTGATTTTTTTATTTTTCTTCTTTGTGATCGGTCAAGCGAATTCGCAGTTGAAAAATGATAGATGTTTTGTTTGTCATGGTGTTAAAAATTTTGGTGTGATTGAACAGGGGAGATTTAAATCACTTTATGTCTCAAGAGAGGAATTTGAAAGTTCAGTGCACAGTAAGTTTCTCTGTGTTGCTTGCCATGTTGATGTAAGGGTCATACCTCATTTTACCAAGCCCAAGAAAATACATTGCTTGCAATGTCATTTTGAAGGGAATACGGTTGGGGCTCCTGTTACAGCAAAGCCGGAGAAATATAAGGAAAGCGTTCACAGTAGGGCTATAGCCCGTGGTAAAAATGCGCCCGATTGTAAAGATTGCCACACGGTTCATTATGTCAAAAAGCCAGAGGACCCAAGTTCAAGCGTATATAAAACTAAAATACCCGAACTTTGTGGTAGATGCCATCAAACGGTTAGGGATGAGTATTATAGTTCAATTCACTGGGCTGGGATTCAGAGAGGTGTTCTTGAATCGGCGGTTTGCTCTGATTGTCATCGCGAGCATGATATCTTGCCTCCGGAGGACCCGAGATCAAGTTTAAATCCAAAAAATGTCGTTGGAACTTGTGACAAATGTCATTCTGATGTAAAGTTAATGAAAAGGGTTGGTGTTCCTGTTAAAAATCCAGAAGCGTACAAGGAAAGCTTCCATGGTATAGCTTTGAAATTCGGTGTGGTTAGAGCTGCTAATTGTGCCTCTTGTCATGAATATCACGATGTTTTACCATCGCGTGACCCGAAGTCACCAATTCACCCGGCAAATCTCGCAAAGACCTGTGGTAAATGTCATCCGAGGGCAAACGAAAATGTGGCAAAAGGAAAGTTCCATATTCTGCCGGGTGAAAAAGAAGCTGGGATAGTTTATTATGTCTACACATTCTTTAAGTGGTTCACGCTTATCGTTCTTGCTGGGCTGTTCACACATATCGTTCTTGACTTAATTGGGCATTTTAGGAGAAAAAGAAAATCGGTGGAGTAAATGAAGAGGAAAAATTCATTAGAGGAAGCAGAAAAATTGATAAGCGAGGTTGAAAAGACTAAAGATGTTGAACTTGATGAGGAATTTCGCGAGAGGTTGAGAATTGAAATAGCCAAGAAGATTGAAGAGGAAGTTGAGAGGAAGAAGAGGGAAAGTTTGAAAAAGGCAAAAAAGGAAGAGGAGGAATATTTTGTCCGTTTCAGTTTAAACATACGCCTTCAACATTTGACGCTTGCTATTGGTGTGATTTTGTTGATCATAACTGGCTTACCGATCAAGTTTCACGATTCTTGGTGGGCTAATTTATTTTTTGATTTAATAGGTGGGATTCAAGTGTCAAGGTTTATCCATAGGGTTGGGGCTGGGATGTTAATTTTCGTCTCAATTTGGCATACGATTTACATAGCTTTTACGAAAGAGGGTAGAAATGAATTTAAAGAGCTTCTGCCAAGGAAAAAGGATTTCCTTGATTTTTATCAAAACATTAAATATATGCTTGGCAAAACGAACGAGAGACCTAAATATGGTAGGTATTCGTATATTGAAAAGTTTGATTATTGGGCTGTTTATTGGGGTATGGTGATAATGGTTTTGTCTGGGTTGATTTTATGGTTTCATAATTTTTTCCTTGGAATTTTCCCGAAGTTTGTCTTTGACATAGCTAAGGAGGCGCATTCAGACGAGGCTATGCTTGCTACACTTGCTATTGTCATATGGCATTGGTATAATGCTCATTTTAATCCGCATGTATTCCCGTTTAATCCAACGATTTTCACTGGAAAGATTTCAAAAGAGAGGATGATGAGAGAACATCCGCTTGAATATGAGAAGATTATGAAGGAGAAACTTATGAAGGAGGGGAAGGCAGATGAAAAGTAAGCGTCGGATTTTAATTTCATCCGTGTTTTTAGTTTTCGCTGGATATCTATTTTTTCTCTTTCTAAGGGCATCGGATGACCCGGAGTTTTGTGCTTCTTGTCATTTTATGAAACCATATTATGAGAATTGGCTTTCATCAACACATAATCAGGTGAATTGTTCAACTTGCCATTATGGGAGTGGATTTTCCAATTATTTCAAAGGAAAAGTTCGACTTTTTTCTGAGATAGTGAGGTATTATCTTGGCGTTTACAACTATGAGATAAGATCAAAGGTTGATAACGAGTCCTGCCTGAAATGTCATAGTGAAAAAGGGTATGTCGGCAAAGAGGTGAAGTTCTTAAACGGTAGAATAAGCTTCACACATTTGAATCATTTATCGGAGGAAAAAGTCGGTTTCAAGATGCAATGCCAGACATGTCATTCCGAGCTTGTTCAGGGCAGGCATGAGGCGGTTTCTGAAAAAATATGTGTATTGTGTCATTTTATGGGTGGGGAAGTAAAGGAGGCACATCCAGTTTCAGGGTGTGGGAGTTGTCATGGACCGCCTAAGGATGATATAATGATTTGGGGTGTTGCATTTAATCATTCAGAATATATCAAGAATAAAGTTGAATGTGGAACTTGTCACATTCATGTTGTCGTTGGAAGGGGTGATGTTAGGTTAGAGAGATGCTCATCTTGTCATATAGGTGTGGCAGGGATGACGCTTGGATCAAAGGATATGCATAAGGTTCATGTCAGCGCAGAGAGGATAAACTGTTTTAAATGTCACAATGAGATAAAGCACGGCAAGATTGAGGTTTTTGAAGTTTTTTCCCCAGTTTGTCAGGAATGCCACGGTAACAGGCATTCCATTCAAGAAAAAATCTACGCTGGAAGTGCTGGAAGAGGCGTTCCAATTTTGCCCGATCCAATGTTTCTCTCCGGGGTATCGTGTAGAGGTTGTCATGAGGTTAAACTTGTTAAAACACACGCCGAGACATTATTTGAACTTCCGAAATTTAATCCGATGTCGTGTGTGAATTGTCATGGAAAAGGTTATGATAAACTTGTAACACAGTGGCAGAAAATTATTAGAGAGAGGATAAGTAAAATTGAGAAGGAAGTTGAGATCGCCGGTCTTTTAAAAAAGGTTGGTATGATTGAGTTCAACAATGAAAATGTGAATGCGAATCTTGAGATAGTGAAAAGGGATGGCAGTTTCGGTGTGCATAACATAAAATATGTCAATGTCTTGCTTGATGAAATTGAAAAGGAGATAAAAGCATCGCGCAGCAAGCCATCGGTTGAGTTCGTTTTCAAGAATAATTCAAGGTGTCTTGATTGTCACTTCGGTATTGAAAATTTAAATAACTTATACAGGTCAAGGGAGTTTCCGCATGGCGTTCATCTTTTTAAGTTAAATTGTGTTGACTGTCATATAGGTGGTGAACCGCTAAAACCTTCTCATGGAAAAGTTCTTGACTTTGTCAAAGATTGTAATTCTTGCCATCACAGGGATTTAAGAGCTGATGTTAAATGTGAAAGTTGTCACGATAAGCAAGCGAATTTTTATCGTGGTAAGTTTTTAAGCTCGGAGGAGGATTTCATGGCTCAAGCGGACATTTCCTGTCAGGATTGCCATTTATCCAACAGTGATAAGCCGATAAGAGCAGGTATTGAGATTTGCGGTTCTTGCCACGAGCAAAGCTACATTGATGATTTTGCCGGAAAGAGAGAGGATTTAAGGAAGACAATTGAGAGATGGGATTCTTCACTTGCAGATTTGATCCGATTTTTAAAAATTAATAGTGATAAAGGTAATATTGGAGAGTTTGTCAGATTGAGAAGCGAGATTGAAGAATTTTTGAGAGAGGGTTCATTTGGAGCGCATAACTTACAGTATATTGACGATTTGAGACAAAGGATTGAAAAGTTTATGAGAGGTTTTAATTTTGTTGAAAACGGGAATAAGAATTAAATGGAACATGGAAAGTTGAAAAAGGCGCTTTTAAAAATAAGCATTGCGGTCATATCTTTTTTGTTTGTGATTGCACTTTCAGCGGAGTTCACATCCCGTCCTTCTTTTTGTCCAATATGTCATTATATGGAGCCGTTTTACGAGAGTTGGAAGACATCAACACATAATGATGTAACTTGTGTTAAGTGTCATTTTCCGCCGGGGTTTGCTGGCACTGTTAGAGGTAAAGTTGAGGGTCTTGTCCAAGTTGTGAATTATTTTGCCCGTTCATATACGAAGAGGAAACCTTGGGCTGAGATATCTGATGAGTCATGTTTGCAAAGTGGTTGTCATGAGACGCGACTTTTAAAGGGCAAAGTTATATTCAAAGGTGTCGTCTTTGACCATGCTCCGCATCTTGAAGAGATGAGGCGAGGCAAAAAATTAAGATGCACGAGTTGTCACTCCCAGATAGTTCAAGGGGAGCATATAACTGTTACCGAGACGACTTGTTTTTTGTGCCATTTCAAGCGAGATGGGGATATTGAATTCGCTATTTATAGAAAACTTTCAAATTGTCAAACTTGTCATCATTGGGAGTCAATACCAAAGGAGGAAATGGTGAAATACAGATTTGATCACAGCGAGATCGTAAAGCGTGGGATAGAATGCACGCGTTGTCATGTTAACACGATTATTGGTGATGGATTCGTCCCGCGTGAGAATTGTTATGCTTGTCATTTTGACCATGCGAGATTGAGCCAATATGGAAATACAGACCTTTTGCATAGAGTTCACATCTCTGAACATAAGATAGAGTGCATACAATGTCATCTCACGATTCAGCATAAAATTCAGAGATTGAGCCCGGGTGAGGAGCTTGAATGCACAACTTGTCACACTGGTGAACATAAAAACCAAGTTTTATTATTCACTGGAAAAGATATAAATGGTTTAAAGGGACATCCAAATCCCATGTTTGAGGCGGGATTGAATTGTGCAAGTTGTCATATCTTTCACGAGGAGTTGGTTGGGGAAGCAAAAGTTAAAATAGCGCGTCCGCAATCCTGTGAGACATGCCATGGTAAAGGTTATGCTAAATTGCTGAAATTGTGGGAGGAAACTGCGGATAAGAAGATTTCCCAGCTGAAAAGTTCAATTCAAGAGGTTGATTCGCTTACCGATGTCAAGGAAGCGAAAATTTATATTCAAAAGGCGAAAGACGCGGTTGCAGTCGTTGAAGCTGGGAAAGCGGTTCATAATATAACCTATTCCGATCAAATAATTTCAAAGGCATATGAATATCTTTCTAAGGCGGTGAAAGTCGCTGGTTTAAATTATCAAGTGCCGAGCGTTTTAGTTGGGTCTCGTGTTCCAGGCGAGTGCGCCAATTGTCACACCGGGATTGAAAATATATCAAGAGCAATCTACGGGACAGTTTTTCAGCATTCAAAGCATGTTCAAGAGAAAGGTTTGAGATGTAATGTGTGCCATTCAAATGCAAGGAGACATGGTGAATTAATCGTGTCAAAGGATAATTGTAATTCTTGCCATCATCAAAATCAAACGGTTGAGGGCTGTAAGGCGTGCCATAAAATTTCAGATGAAATTTATTCTGGAAGTTATTTGGGGAAAAAGATGCCAGATGTTATGAGAGAAGCTGGGGTTGAATGTGTGGATTGCCATGTGGTTAACAATAAAGTTATGCGTCCGAGCGAAAAAGTTTGCTTAAACTGTCACGATGCTGGCTATGATGCAATGGCGGTTGAGTGGAAAAATGAGGTGAGAAAATTGATAATTGAGATCAAAGATTTAAGTTTAAAAAGCCCAAGGAAAGATAAGGATGAGCTTAAGCGTATGGTTGAGGAAATAGAAAGATGGAGTGCTTCTGGGCTCCATAATTATTCACTTGTCGTTGATGTTTTGAACGAGATAAAAAGGGAACTAATCTCTAGCACAGCAAGCAACTGAGGTTTGAAATCAACTTGACAATTTGCTTTATTTCGGTTAAATTAAAGTTGTAAAATTAAAAAATATCGGAGGAAAAGATGAAAGGCTTATTAGCTGTCTCTTTCCTTTTAATTCCCATCTATTTGACCTATCTATTCTCTCAAGAATCTCCAAAGTTCAAGTATGTTGGTGTAGCGGTTTGCGCACCATGTCATAAGGGTGAGAAGAAAGGTAAGATGTTTGAGATTTGGCAATCAAGTAAACATGCAAAGGCGTATGAAACGCTCAAGACTGAAGAAGCTAAAAAGATAGCTGAAGCGAAGGGAATTAAAGTCCCACCGTATGAAGCGCCAGAGTGCTTGAAATGTCATGTGACTGGATTTGGGGCTCCAAAAGAGGCGTTCCTTGAAAGGTTCAAGATTGAAGATGGTGTTCAATGTGAGGCTTGCCATGGTCCTGGGTCTGAGTATAAGGCATTGAAAATCATGCAAAACCGTGAAGAGGCTATCAAGAACGGGCTTGTACTTGTGCTTGTCGCTGATGGTAGCGCCGAGAAGCTTTGCAAGACATGTCATAATGAAGAAAGTCCCACATTTAAGGGCTTTGACTTTAAGAAAATGTGGGCTGAGATAGCTCATCCTTTGCCGAAGGAAAAGTAACTTTTGATTAAGGGGCGCATCTATAAAAAAGATGTGCCCCTTTTCGTTTCTGATTAAAAATGAAGAAAGGAGTGGGAATGGAACCTGGTTTAAGAAAATCAAGGCGTGACTTTTTGAACTATCTCCTTGGCTTTGGTTTTATCGGTTGGCTTATATCTGTTCTTTATCCCGTCATCAAATATATCATCCCTCCAAAACTTCCCGAGGCAAAAATAAAAAGTGTAAAACTTGGCAAGGTTGATGACTTTAAGCCGGGGACGGGAACTATATTTAAATTTGGCAACAAACCCGGGCTTTTGCTTCGGCTTGAAAATGGCGAGTTTAGGGCTTTCTCAGCTGTTTGTACACACCTTGATTGTATAGTTCAATATCGGGAAGACATGAAAGCAATCTGGTGCGCATGTCATAACGGAAAGTATGACCTAAATGGAAGAAATATATCAGGACCTCCACCGAGACCACTTGAGCAGTTCCGAGTCATTATTAGAGGCGATGAAATCTATGTAACAAAGGAGGCGTGAGGAGATGGCAAAATTGGGTGAAAAATTATTTAATTGGTTTGATGAAAGATATAATATCCGTGGTTTTATTGAGTTTATGTCTCACAAGTCAGTTCCTCAACACAGGCATTCAATTTGGTATTATTTCGGCGGGGTCAGCTTATTTCTTTTTATAATTCAGGTTTTAACGGGCATCCTTCTTTTGCTTTATTATCGTGTCGGTGAAGATAGCTCTTATGAGAGCGTTCAATTTATAGTTTCAAAAGTTAAATTTGGCTGGTTAATTCGTTCAATTCACAGTTGGTCTGCTAATTTGATGATATTGGCTGTTTTCATACATATGTTTAGCGTCTATTTCACAAAGGCGTACAGAAAACCAAGGGAATTGACTTGGGTTACCGGGTTTTTACTTTTAGTTCTTGCTTTGACTTTCGGTTTTAGTGGATATCTTTTGCCATGGAATGAGCTTGCGTTTTTTGCGACAAAAGTTGGAACGGACATTATCGGTTCAATACCTTGGATAGGGAAAGATCTGTTAAAAATTATCCGCGGTGGTGAGGATGTAACTGGGGCAACGCTTGCGAGATTTTTTGGCTTGCATGTTGCAATCCTTCCGGGGATCTTTACAGTTATACTTTTCTTTCATCTTTTGTTTATACAAATTCAAGGGATGAGCGAGCCCCCCGAGTGGGAGAAGTTACCGCCCGAGAGGAGAAAATACATACCGTTTTTCCCAAACTTTTTACTCCGCGATCTTTTGCTGTGGCTCATAATTTTGAATATACTTGCAGTCCTTGCTGTATTTTTCCCATGGGAACTCGGTAAAAAAGCCGATCCATTTGCCCCAGCCCCAGCTGGTATAAAACCAGAATGGTATTTTCTGTTTATGTATCAAACTTTAAAGCTTTTGCCCCCAAAGGTCCTTTTTCTTGAAGGCGAATTTTTCGGAGTCCTGATGTTTACGGTGGCTGGAATACTTTGGCTTCTTGTCCCATTTTGGGATGTTAAAACGAAAAATGGATACAGAAATAGATTGATAAATTTGATCGGTTTGTTCGTTTTGATTTACATGTTGACTATGACAATACTTGGTTATGTGTTAAGTTAAAATAAAAAATTTTGATATAATGGTGCGTAAAATTTTCCTTTCTTTATTCTTTTTGAGTCTGATTTCTTTCGCTCAAAATAAGGATGGCTGTTATAATTGTCATAAAGATGTTGTCGGCGATAAACCAACAGCTCTTTATTCCGAAGATGTTCATTTCAAATTGGGCATCTCTTGCGCCGACTGTCACGGCGGTGACAGAACAAGCGATGATATGGATGTGGCTATGAGCAAAGAAAGGGGATTCATAGGTGTCCCCAAAGGAGATAAGATAATTGATGTCTGTTTGAGATGTCATTCTAATGAAGAAACGATGAAAAAATTTAATTCAAAGGTTGATGTTTCCCAATTCAAACTTTTCAAGGCGAGCGTTCACGGCAAGAGTGAAATTGCAACTTGTGTAACTTGTCATGGCATACACGAGATAAAAAGAGCTTCTGATCCAAGGTCGCCTGTATATCCGACGAGAGAGATCAGATTATGTTCAAAGTGCCATAGCGATGCAAATTATATGAAAAGGTTTAACCCTGGGCTACCGACTGATCAATTTGAAAAGTATAAGACGAGCGTTCATGGGCAGAGAATTTTGCGTGGTGATATAAAGGTTGCAACCTGTTCGGATTGTCATTCCGCACATGACATTTTCCCTGCTAATGATCCGCGCTCAACGGTCTTTGCTTCAAATTTACCAACAACTTGCGCAAGATGTCATAGCGACGCCAGCTATATGCGCGGTTATAAAATTCCAACGGATCAGTATGAAAAATATGTCAAAAGCGTTCACGGTAGGGCTTTGCTTGAGAAGGGGGATTTATCAGCTCCTGCTTGTAATGATTGCCATGGAAATCACGGTGCTATTCCCCCTGGTGTTAAGTCAATTTCCCATGTTTGTGGTACTTGCCACGCTTTAAATGCCGAGATGTTTTCAAGGAGTCCCCACGCTCCTGTCTTTGAAGCTAAGAAAATACCGCAGTGTGAGGTTTGCCACGGGTATCATCTAATTGAAAAACCGACGGATGAAATGCTTGGAACAAATACAAAAGCGACTTGTATAAAGTGTCATAAAGAAGGGGATAAGGGCTTTGAAGTCGCAAGGCAAATGCGCGAGATGATTGATACCCTTGTTGTCAAAATTAATAAAGCGAAGGAGATACTATATGAAGCTGAAACCAAAGGAATGGATGTCTCTGACGCAAGATATCAAATGAATGATGTCCCCCAAATTTTGATCAAAGCAAGGACGGTAATTCATACAGCAAACCTTGATGAATTTAAAGAGACGATAAATCCCGGATATGAGATAATAAGTGAAGTTACAAGAGCGGGGCTTGAGGCAATAGATGAATATTACTTTAGGCGATGGGGACTCGGTGCTTCAACTTTGATAATAACTATCCTTGTGATTGCACTCTACCTTAAAATTAAACAAATTGAAAGACGAAAATGAGAATTTTAATTTTATTAGTTTTGCCAGCATTTTTATTTGCCCAAAATCTAAACCTGCGCTTGACAACATCTGCGTACATGTGGCAAAGACAAGAAACCCAAACAATATCAACAAATCATCTTCGGGCTTATCAATTTGCGCAGTTATCTTTAAGTCAGGGAAATTTATCTTTTCATGCCTTTGCTAATCTCTCAAATGATTTTCGCCAGAGGCAATCGGGTGACCCGCGCGTTAGATTTTACAATTTCTATATCAACTGGAGAAATCTCTTTAATAGATTTAATTTGAAAATCGGAAGGTTTGCGGTTTTTTCTGGCGTTGGTGTTGGAACGATTGATGGTGCTTTCATAAATACGAAAATCTTGAAGTCTCTTTCAGCGAATGTTTATGGTGGTTTTCTCCCACCCGTCGGTCAGAAATTTAGTATCACAGATGACACAAGGAATAATTTTATGTTCGGCGGTCAATTGAAGTTTTCAAGCGGTGATTTAAACACTTCGTTAAGCTATTTTAACCAACATAGAAAACCAAAGCCGTATTCAGCGCTACGAGCTGACAGCTTGGGTGATGTCTTTGCTCAGGAGATTAACACAGTCTCTTCACAGTATCAAATCATCAGCGCTGATGTTGGGTATGATTTTTCCATTTTTGAATTTTATTCACGGGCGGATTATGATTTGAATAAGTCAAAATTTTCAAGAGGGGAGGTGTCACTTGGAGTTAATTTGACAAATCGCTTGAAGTTGAACGCTGGTTATGATTATCGCGACCCGCGGATCCCCGTGAATTCAATTTTTTCCGTTTTCAATTATGGCGTCACGAAAGAAATTGAAGTGGGCGTAAATTATAAAATTTCATCACTTTTCAGACTTACCGTTGGATTTTCAAATGTGAATTATGTTGATGAGAAATCGCAAAGGATAGTTTTTGGTTTTGATGCTGGATATGGTTCTGTTAATTTTGCAAAAAGGATTGGGTATGCTGGCGAACTTGATGGGTTCTCGGCTCAACTTTACTATCCGATGTTTGGAGATAGGTTGATACCAAATGTGAGCTTAAGCTACGCCTCATATAAACTTTCAGATGTCACAGAAAGGGAAAAATCCATCGCTTTATCGCTCGGTGTGAATTATAAACTTAACAAGGCGTTTTCATTTGACATCCAAGGTCAATATCTGCGGAACAGAATTTACAGCTCTGATTTCCGTTTCTTCTTCAAGTTAAATTACTGGCTTTTCACAAACATTGGTTTTATCAAATGAAAAATTAACATTCGGAAGTTGCGATGAAATCAAATTTTAAAATTTTTGCTCTGTATTTCTTCACCATTTTACTTGTTCCAGCTTCATTTGTGTTTGTCGCTTTTTCAAACTCTGACAAATCCGACAAGGCGGAATTTTATGGTGACAATGTTAAGCAATGGATGAACATTAAATTTTCACATCAATTTCACGCTGAAAATGTTGGTGCCGAGTGCACCGATTGTCACGCTGAGGCACTGAAAAGTGAAAACGCCTCCGATTTTCTTTTACCTGATATGAGCACATGCTATAATTGTCACGATGAGAAATCAACACCATGTGAGTATTGTCATAAAGACATTGAACTATTAGTCCCTTACGAAGCCCCGGTGCGGAAAATTATCTTTTCGCATAAATTTCACATTGAGAATCAAAAGATGAATTGTCTTGACTGTCACGCTGGCTCAGATAAAGTTGACTATGCAACGCCGGAACATTTGCCAAGCATGGAGAGTTGTTTTGCCTGTCATAACAATAGAATCGCTACGAATGAATGTGAGGCGTGCCATAAAGAAATGGTTTCAATCTTGCCGTCAAGCCATAAGGTAGCTGATTTTAAAACCGAGCATAAAAAGCTTGTCCGCGCCGGTGGGGCTGAAAATAGTTGCATCACTTGTCATTCAGATGATTTCTGTCAACAGTGTCACGATGGGGCAAATCTTTTGCGAGTTGGAAGTGATTTTTATTCTCCCTTCACCCCACAAAGCTCAGGGAAGCAACAGCTTGTTTTACAAAGAGTCCATGACCTAAATTACCGCTACACTCACGGAATTGACGCAAAGGCAAAGTCAAATGATTGCTATGTTTGCCACGATAGGCAAACGTTCTGTTCTGGTTGTCATGTTCCAAATGGCGCAACCACAAGTTCTGTTAAACCGGAATGGCATAAGGGAAATGATTTCGTTACAATTGGAGTTGGAACGGGTGGCGGAAGGCATGCAAAACTTGCAAAAAGGGACATTGAAATGTGTATGAGCTGTCACGATACAGAGGGAGCTGACCCAACTTGTGTTCTCTGCCATGTTGATAGAAACCCTGGACTTGGGAACGACCCGAAGACGCATCCGAAAAATTATATGAAAGATGTTGAAGGTGATTGGCACACAAACGATGGTTCGGTTTGCTTTACTTGCCACATTAATACTAGAAAAGCTGGTATTGGTTTCTGTGGATATTGTCATGGGCAAGAAAAGTAAAAATTAAATTTTCAAAAACGAAAATGAAATCAAAAATTTTGTTCTTGATTTTTTCACTTTCATTGCTTTTCTTTTCTTGCAGTGAGTTAAAAGAGGATGTTTTAACACCTCAACCAAAAGTTAAATTAACCTACAAAGACGATATAAAACCAATTTTTGATAACAATTGCATCGGCTGTCATAACCAAAATTCAGATTTTGACCTTTCAACTTATTTCGGCATAATACAAAGTGGTGTTGCTTTTCCGGGGGACCAAAACAGCAAAATAGTTCGCGTCACTCAGCCCGGTGGAAGTATGCGAAAATATCTTGGTGCTGATTCCTCAATTAAAGCTGACAAGATAAAAAAATGGGTTGTTGAAGATAGCCTTTTGCTTGGTGATATAAGAATTCATCCTTCAGATTGGGTTGACATTAAAAGTGAAAATTCACATGGTAAGTTTTTAAGAAGAACAAGTTATGACTTTGATCAGTGCAAACAATGTCACGGAAAAGATTATACAGGTGGTGTGAGCAGGTCTTCTTGTTATACCTGTCATAATAGCGTTGGTGGTCCAGAGGCGTGCAATACTTGTCACGGAAGTGTTGCAAATCCAGCCCCGCCGAGAGATTTGAACAATAACTTCTCAACAACTTCTCGTGGTGTCGGGGCTCATCAATCTCATCTCATTGAAGGTAAAGTCAGCGTTGGTTTTGACTGTGCTGAGTGTCATATAAAACCGACCGCTCTTAAATCCCCAGGTCATATTGATTCAACCCCAGGAGCAGAAGTCATCTTTCAAGATAGCTCACTTGCAAGACATAAATCTGCTGGTTTTAACATAGGTGAATATATAGTGCCGAGCCCGATTTACGATTCAGGCAATTTAACCTGTTCAAATACATATTGTCACGGTTATTTCAGAAACGGGAACATGAACAATGCTCCTAAATGGAATGTCGTTGATGGAAGTCAAGCCGAGTGCGGAAGTTGTCACGGGCTACCGCCTGGCGGAACTCATCCGAAGGTATCGGCTACATCTTGCGGGACGAGCTGTCACAATGATGTGGTTGAAATTTCAAATGGTGGTTTACGCATCAAGGATAAAACAAAGCATATAAATGGGAAGTTGAGCTTGTTCGGCAATGAAGTTGACTTTTCGGTTAGTGGGTTAAGTAAAGCTGTGTCAAGGTGAATTTTTATTTAATCAGTAGCATTTTTTGAATTTCTTTTTGTCTATCTACGGTCAGTTCGGCGAAGTAAACTCCGCTTGATAGGTCGCTTGCGTTGAATTCAATTTTATAAGTTCCTGGTTTTTTGTTTGAACTTACCAGAGTCGTTATAATCCGTCCTTCAATGTTGTAAATTTTAAGAGAAAAATATGCTTCCTTGTAAATTGAGAACTCAATTGTTGTTTTTAGATTAAACGGGTTCGGATAATTTTGACGAAATTCAAAAAGTTTTGGCACTGAGGTAACATACGAAAGATTGCGATATCCAATCCAGGTTCTGCCCGAATCAGTTGAAAACGCATACGCAAACCCTCCCATATCTAATCCAACCAAATGGAATTTACCTGAGTTATCAATGGCTAAATCATAATAAACGAGCAAAAAAGAGTCAGGAATTCTAACACCATTAAACCTTCTTACGAATATAATTGTATCTGGAGAACTCCATTCCCCGCCCTTTTTGACACTTCGGAGCGTATGCAAACCATTTCCAACTTTGTTCCAAAAAACATATAAATTTCCATCACTATCAAAATCTGAATTTAAAAACCATATTTCCATCGTGGTATCGTGCGTGAAGATATTTTCACTTTTGTAATTTAGGTTTTCCAAGTTAATCTCAAGACATGATATAGAATTACCCAAAGGAGAAAGATGGCAACGCAAGTATATCAAAATTTGACTTCGGGTTAGTTTTATTGTTTAATGTTCCTGAGTTTACCTTTCTTTTTTCCCATATGAATGGATAGGTGTTTGTGGCTGACATGTTTAAGCCGTCCATTTTAGTAGTTGTCTTACCATATCCAACAGTATCTTTAGAACAATTAGAAATTTTACTTTTTAATCCCCCTTCCATTTTTAAATCCCCGATTTTTGTCATCAAACATAACTAAATTATCACCATCACGAGAACAACTAATCAAGATGAGAGAGAGAATAGAATTAAACGCCAGAAAAAGGATTTTGCCCTCATACCTCCAAAGTTTTTGTTTTTAAACTCGCCTATAATTTAAAAAAACAGGGTTTTATTTTTTAAGTTTCAGGTGAATTTTTTACTTTACTTTTTGTTTTTATCATAAAAAAAAGAGCAATGGAAAGGAGGAGAGCGTATAAGTATTATGACCTTGTAATGGCTTCTTTCGTGACGGTTCTTTTGTGCGCTAATATAATTGGAGCAGAAAAAGTTGTAAATATATACGGTTTCTCTTTTGGTGCAGGTGTTCTTTTCTTTCCGATAAGTTATATCTTTAATGATGTCTTAACCGAGGTTTATGGATATGCTCGTTCAAGAAAAGTTATTTGGGCTGGATTTGGGGCTTTGATATTCGCCTCTTTTATGAGCTGGTTCGTTAGAATACTTCCGCCAGACCCAAATTGGCCATATCAAAGCGCTTATGATATAGTTTTCGGTCAAACTCCAAGAATTGTCATCGCCTCAATAACTGCATTTTGGGCAGGGGAATTCACAAATTCATTTGTCCTCGCAAAGATGAAACTCTTAACCAGGGGGAGATTCCTATGGACCAGGACGATCGGTTCAACAATAGCTGGCGAAGCGGTTGATTCACTCATATTTTACCCGGTTGCTTTCTATGGATTCTGGACGAATGAACTTTTACTCAAGGTGATGATAGCAAATTATGCGATAAAAGTCGGTTGGGAAGCTGTGATAACGCCGGTGACATATAAATTTGTCAACTTTTTGAAAAGGGCGGAAAATGAGGACTATTACGATTGGGATACCGACTTCAATCCTTTCAAGGTCCAAGTTTAAGGGAAGGGATTGAATTTTGCCTGGATTTTTTTAAATTTCTCAAGGTAAATTTTAAGAATAAATTCGGTTGGAAGATGTTGAACCTGGCTTTAATCATAGGTTTGAGTTATCTTGTCGGCTCAATTCCGACAAGTATAATTGTTGGAAAAGCTGTCAAAGGGATTGACATCAGAAATTATGGAAGTGGGAATCCGGGCGGGACGAATGTGATAAGAGTTGTTGGGCTTGGATGGGGAATTTTTGTGATTTTGTTTGATGCGTTTAAAGGTTTTTTTGCGACGGCATTTATTTCAAAGTGGTTTTACCAAGGAGAAATTGCAACGATTTTAAACTTTACGACAGTTCAAATCATCGCTGGATGCTTTTCTGTGATTGGACATGTTTGGACTGTTTTCGCTGGTTTTAAAGGAGGCAAAGGAGTTAGCACATCTGCTGGAATGTTGCTTGGAATAGCTCCGTTTGACCTTTTGATCGCCCTTCTTGTTTTTATTTTTATTGTCGCATTAACAAGATATGTTTCGCTTGGTTCAATTGTATCTGCGATTTTATTCCCGGGCATAATTTTTTTGACAGAAAAAGTTTTGGGTGTAAAGCATTCTGATTTCATGACACTTTTAATTTTTGGAAGCGCAATTGCGTTTTTGATAGTTTACAGACATAAGAGCAATATCAAGCGTTTGCTTTCGGGGACGGAGAACAAGTTAATTTTTGGAAGAAAATGAAAATTGGCGTCATAGGTTCAGGGAGTTGGGGGACAGCGCTTTCACTCTTGCTTTATGGCAACGGGCATAGTGTTAAGTTATGGTTTAGAAGAAAAAGTTATCTTGATGAAGTTAAGAGAAAGCGAGAGAATTTTCTTTATCTTCCCGATGTCAAAATACCAGAAGAGATTTTCCTGAGTGCGGACATTGGCGAAGTTGTTGATGATTCTGAAATTTTGGTGCTTGCGGTTCCGACGCAACACCTAAGAAATGTTTTGTCCTTGTTTGAATTTTTTGATTGCAAAAACAAAATTTTTGTAAATGTCGCAAAAGGGATTGAGAATAAAACCTTGATGAGGGTTTCGGAGATCGTTAAGGATGTTTTAAAGATGAATGAAAATTATTGTGTTCTTTCTGGACCAAGTCATGCTGAGGAAGTTAGCAGGAAGATGCCAACGGCTGTTGTTGTGGCTTCTTTTGAAAGGGAAATTTCAAATCTCGTTCAAAGTGTCTTTATGAACAAATATTTTCGTGTTTATACAAGCGATGATGTCATCGGTGTTGAACTTGGTGGGGCTTTGAAAAACATAATTGCGATCGCAACCGGTATAGCTGATGGAATTGGCTTCGGGGACAACACAAGAGCTGCTCTTATGACGAGAGGAATTGCTGAGATTGTGCGACTTGGTGTTTCAATGGGAGCAAAATTTGAGACATTTGCCGGTCTTTCAGGAATAGGTGATTTGATTGTCACCTGCACGAGTAAATATAGCAGAAATAGGTATGTCGGGGAACAAATAGGGAAAGGGAAAAAACTTGAAGAAGTTTTAAAAAGTATGGTGATGGTTGCAGAAGGTGTTTGGACCACAATTTCAGCGGTTGAGCTTTCAAAGAAATATAATGTTGAAATGCCGATAACCAGTGCAGTTTACGATGTCCTTTTCAATGGGAAAGATCCTTTTGTTGCAACTTCCGAATTGATGGGAAGAAGCGCTAAACCAGAGGTTTGGGGGATTTCTTAAAGTTTTTTAGCAAGGACGACTGTTAATTTTTGCGTGATCTTCTCCCCACCTTCTGATGTCGCTTCAAATAAAATTATGTAAATCCCAATTCTCAAAATCTTGCCCCCATCATCGCTCCCATCCCAAATTAAATTCCCCTCTCGCGATGAATATTGTGATATTGCAAGTGTTTTAACGAGTCGCCCGTATGAATCAAAAATTTTCACATTGATTAAAGCAGAATTAAACGGTAAAGTGTAAGAGATAACGCAAACATCTTCAAAACCATCTCCATCAGGTGAAAATGGATTCGGTGTAACGGTGATTTTTCCAGTTGAAGGTTTTCCCGCGATTTCAACAAAAGCAGTGTTTTTGCGTCCGGGAGTTCCACCATTAAATGAAGATGAACTTGTCCAGCTTGACCTTTCGGTGGATGGGAGATCGGGATTGACTTTCTCAAGGGACCTCCCTTTTTTGTCAAGAAGTATCGGGCTGTGCCAAGTTGAAGAATATCGCACGCTATCAATTATTTTACCAGTTAAGTCGGTTATCACCACATCGTCAAGGTCGTTATTTAAACCTAAACCCTTGTTCAAAATTATTAGCTTGAAATCAAGCGAATCATCCTTTGTGAAATAATTTAAAATTGTTGAATCGGAGGCAATTAAAAGATATTCCCCTGGCAAAAGCTCAAAGTCAGAGTTTAAAAGTGTGATGAAATTTGCCTTGCCCTCCTGATTTCTCATATCGTTAAATTTCCAAAGCTTTAAATTCACGCTTATGTTGGAGCGATTGTAAAGTTCAATGTATTCGGAATAACCGGGTAGCGGGTCAAACATTATCTCGTTTATAGTGATTGAATTTTGAGCGAAACTGATATTTATTTTCTTGAACAGTGAATTGTTTTTCGGATTCTCATCCTGAGCGGTTTGGACAGTGAAAAGCAAAAAGTTTTCACCGGGTTCAAGGTTTTGAAGTTTAAGATTTATTACGGCAGAATCTTTTTTGTTAAGCGTAATTGTGAAACTTCTTGATAGGATTAACTCAGCTTCACTCCCGATTGAATCCCTGTTTACATCGTTGAAGACATTGATCGTAAATTCGTTTAATCTGTTTATCCCTACATTTTGAACAACAACACTTGCATAAAACTCAGCCCCAGTATCAACGGAGGGAGGCATTTGTACAGATTTTATCGCTATGTCAAAGTTCTTCCGCTTTGTGAAGTTTTCTCTTCCAGGCGTTGCTTTTATTGAGTCAGGCGGAATTGCCCAATTCGTTGAATCGTTTGAAGGTTCTTCAAGATCAATCCTCTCAATTGAGTATCCAGTTTTTCCCCAGTTTCCCTGATAATAAACGGAATCAATTTTTGACCCTGTTTTATCGTAAATAGCCACGGCATCGCCTGTGTTATTAAGCGTTGGAAGTGAAAGAGAAATCAATTTTGAGCCGATGTTATAGAAATTTAAAATTGAGCTATCAGCAGTCAAGATGAGAAATTCATTTGGGTAAAGGAGAAAATCATTTTTAATGATATTGACTTTTTTAGTTGCGTCTGATATAGACCAATTTTTCAAGTTTATTGTGTCTTGACTTGCATTAAAAATTTCAACCCATTCAGGTTCATCACCTGATGGAGCAAACATTATTTCATTTATCAAAACGATACCCTCATTACCCGAAACATCTATCTGAAAATAAAATTTGTCATTCAAACTATCTTCATCTTCAGGGTGAGAGACAACCGCTATAAATTTGTATGTCTTTAATTCCCCAGGTGTGAAAGCAAATGAAATTAAAATTGAATCAGATGGATTTAACAAGTTTGAATTGATTTTTCCCTCAAGTAGCTCATCAAATTGTGGGATTGAATCCGTGTTTTTATCAAGAAAAATTTTTGTCCAAAAATTGGAGAGGGCAATTTTTCCGATATTTTTGACAACGAGATAAATTTCAGATTGTTGCAACTTTAAAAATTTTTCGGGCAAAATCACACCAGAGATTGTAATGTCTTTGTCTTTTTGAGTTAGTGAATTCTTTAAAAGTGGCGTTGCTCTAAATGGACTTCTTGAAGTTCCCCAGTTTTGAATTGAGTTTGATGGTTCATCTGGTGAAATCCTCTCAAGCGAGAAACCATTGCCACCGCCCATAGTTGAGGTGTAGTAGACCGAATCAATCAAATTATTGTATTGATCATAAATTCGCACAGCATCTTCATCGTTATTTAAAATCGGCAATGAAATTAACAATACCTTGCTACGATTCAACCAGGGGTAAACTGAAAAAATCGTATCCTTGCTCGTTAAGATTACATAATCGCCGGGGCTTATCTTGAAGGTTGAGCTTATGCTTTTCAATGTCTGTGAATCGCCTATTTTCCAATTTAACAAATCAACGCTCTCGTTCGTCCTGTTAAAAAGTTCAATCCATTCGGGCTCAGGTGATTTCGGAGCATACATTATTTCGTTGATGACTACCGAATTGAAAGACAACGGTGGGGAAAGGATTTTTATTTGCTTTTTGATTGAGTTGTTGGCTTCATTTTCATCACCTTGAGCTGTCACCTTAAGAAGGGAACCATATGACCCCGAGGGAAGTCCTTGAAGGGTGAATTCAAATGTTAATGAGTCACCCGAGTTCAAAAATTGATAAAATGTTCGTTCAAAGAAATTTTCATCGCTTTGAAAAGTTGAATCACCGTTCAAGTCAATGGAAAAGCTAACTGAAAACTCACCAACAGGGAAAATTCCAATGTTGTAAATCGTTGGTTTCACATTAAAGCTTTGACCCTGAAAAATTTGTTCTGGTGATATCGTGATATTTTTTGCCATTAAATCTATTCCCTTTGCCATTATACTATTCTTTCTTCCAGGGGTACTTCTTTCTGGATCTGCTGATATTCCCCAGGTTGACTTTAAATTTGAATTTCTGTTCGGGTAAATTCGTTCAATTGAATATCCCGTCCTTACCCAATTGCTTTTATAGTAAACGCTGTCAATCACCGTGTTTGATGAGTCAAACAGAACAACGGCGTCGGAATCATTTCTAAACCTTGCCGGTGGGATTTGAGGGACGACGAAAACTTTTGATGGGATTGAACTGTGAAAATAAAAAATTGTATCACTTCTTGTTATAACTGCATAGCTGTCAGGCTGTAAAATGTAGTCCTCTGTTGTGATCGTGTATTTTGTTGCTGTTAATCGGTTTGATATCTTCCAGTTTTTTAAATTGACCGGCTCTGATGAGAAATTTAAAATTTCAATCCATTCCGGTTCCCCACCGGATGGAGCATTCATTATCTCGTTTATCACAACTTGCTGTGAAACGAGTTTTGATGCGAAGGACAAAAGTAAAATTGTAAAGAGTATTTTACTTGTTCTTGAGATGTTCATTTTTCAAGATAAAAATTGTTGATGTGATGAGAACGAAGCTTGTTAAGACGCTCGCCTCTGGACCGAAATCGCCACCTGAGATTAAATTTTTTTCTTTAATTTCAACTTCAAGAAGCGGTTTAATTAGTTTCGTCCCGCTAACTGGTAGAGAGAATATATAACCTTGAAAGAAGTTCCACGAGAAATGTAAACTTATCGGCAGCCACAGCGAGCCTGTTTTAATAAATGCGCTTGAGAGCCAAACACCAGCTAGAAAAATGTTTAAAATGGCGATCGCATTTATATTTGGGTTTTGAATGTGAGCGATAGCGAAGATTGAGGAAAAAATTAATGTCGCAACTAAGGGACTTGTCCCATCAATTGCTCTCTGGAAGGGATAACCGCGAAATAAAATTTCCTCAGCAAAAGCAACGATTAGGAAAAGTGAAATCGCCTCAAGAATTTGTGGGAAAATATCACTTGGTGAAAAGTTATATTTGTAATATCCAAGCAAGGCGTTCGGGAAAACAACTATAGCTATCATTACAAAACCAAGGATTAAACCGAAGTAAATTTGAAGTCTCGTCTCAGGCGTAAGTTTTAAACCTATATCGCTGAAATTTTTTTTCTCAAAAAGTTTCATCATTACGAAAGTTGAGAGCAAAACGGCCAAGAGCAATGAAATTTCACCGAGCAGAAATATGGGCAGTTTGACAAATGAGTACAAAGCGACGCTAAACAAGAGAAAAGATGCAATGAAAACGAGGGAAAAAATTAATATCTTCCAAAATGGTTTCAACTTCGTCAAATTGTTTTATTTTTCAAGTAGTTTAATGCTTTTTTACCTATGTCCTTTCTGTAATGCATACCCTCAAATTTTACAAGTTCAACAGCGCCATAGACATTTTTGATCGTGGTTTCAAATTCTTTTCCAATCGCCGTTATCCCAAGGACGCGTCCACCATCAGTTAAAATTTTGTTGTTAACTTTCTTCGTGCCAGCGTGGAAGACGATTATATCACTTAATTTCTTCAACTCGTCAAGACCCTTGATCTCTTTCCCTGTTTCATATTTATCCGGATAACCAGCTGAAGCAAGAATGACACAGACAGCGGTTAAATCCTTGATTGAGTATTTTAAATTTTTGATTCCGCCTTCAATCGCACTTAAAAACATCTCTAAAATATCTGTTTCAATGAGCGGTAGAACGACCTGCGTTTCAGGGTCCCCAAATCTACAATTAAACTCAAGGACCTTCGGACCCTCATCCGTTATCATAAGACCGCAGTATAGACAACCCTTATACTTTCTATTTTCACTTTTAAGACCTTCAATTGTTGGCTTGATTATTTCATTTTTAATCCTTTCAAGCATACTTTGGTCAATTAAAGGTGTTGGGGCGTATGAGCCCATTCCACCGGTGTTTTTACCTTTGTCGTCATCAAAGACCCTTTTATAATCTTGCGCTGGCGGTAGCGTTATAAAGTCATCCCCGTCTGTTATCGCAAATATAGAAGCTTCCTCTCCTTTGAGGAATTCCTCAATCACAATTTTCTCGCCCGCTGAGCCGAAAATTTTTTGTGAGAAATAGAGTTCAATTGTTTTTACGGCGTCATCGTAACTTTCACATATCGTTACCCCTTTCCCACCAGCTAATCCATCTGCTTTTATAACTATTGGCGGAGTTAAGGAAAATACAAATTTTTTAGCCTCGTTGATTTCATCAGATGTAAATGTATTGTAATTTGCGGTTGGTATATTATATTTTCGCATAAAATTTTTTGCGAAAACCTTACTGCTTTCAATTTCAGCTGATAATTTACTCGGACCGAAGATTTTTAAACCATTTGATTCAAACAAATCAACTATACCAAGTGCAAGGGGCAGCTCGGGTCCAACAACTGTTAAGTCAATTTTGTTCTCAAGTGCGAATTTGAGTAGAGAGCTCAAGTCATCAGCCCTTATCGGAATCGTTTCGGCGATTTCGGATATCCCTGCGTTTCCAGGGGCACAAAAAATTTTCTTTACACTTTTTGTTTGAGATATTTTCCACACAAGTGCATGTTCTCTCCCACCACCCCCAACGACAAGGACATTCATCGTTTTAAAATTCTTTATTTTTAATCGTAGGTGAAATTTTCAAGCTCCCGAACAAGCGAAATGATGATGTTGTTTATGTCGTAATTTTCTTCATTTATAACAAGTGAAATTTTCTTGTGGTTTTTAAAAATGTCAAACGCTTTCTCAAAGGCGCTAACAATTGAATTCGGATCGTTTAGATCAGCGATCAAGCTGTTTTTATAATCGCCGATTATATACCTATGATTGTTTTGTCCATTGATTATAGCTACGTATGGTTTCCTCGCACCGATGTAATCATACGGGATGTTTACGGTATCAAATTCATCAATGTAAATTAAAAAGTTTGATGAGCGAAGTAACTTTATGTATGCCTCTCGTTGTAAGTTGAGAAAAATTTTGACATTTTCTTTCAATTGAAGCTTTAAAATTAAGTTCACCACATCTCGAGTTGGTATGCCTATTAGGTTTAAAATTAGGGATTTTTTGAAGAATTCATCCCTTCGTGAAATTTGATGCAGAGCGATTAAAATTGGCTTTATCTTTTTGACAGTTATTTTTCCCAATGCAAGCGTGAGAACTAAATTTTCGGCTTTAACATCATATTCATTTGAATTAAACTCCGAGAAGTTAACCCCAGTTGGGATTATCTTTACAGAGTTATAGTCAAGGAAGAGATGATTTTGAAGTAGCTTGTCTTTTATTTTTCTGTTGTCAGCAATGATGAGAGAGCCGTTCCTTAAAAGTTTTTTCTCTTTTGATTGATGTTTTTCTAAGTTTGTTGTGAATGAATAGTCAATGATAAGCGGAATTTTGAATTTTTTTGACAAATGTGCGCCAATTTGTATGTTGGAAAGAGGAGGGGCAAATGCGATTATAACATTGAAGTTATCCTCTCTTAAAATTTTCTCACCAAATTTTATCGCTCTTGCTTTCCAAATTTGTTCAGGTTCAGGTAAACCAAAAAATTTTAAAATTAAAGCGCTCGCCCCAGATAAAAATTCTTTATAGGTGTTTGGGAAATTTAAAGTAGATATCTTTGAGAACGGTTTGAAAAGGTTAACCGCATAAACTTTTATTCCGCTTTCCTTGATCTTTTCAGAGAATGTGAAGTCCTTAAGATAAGGGAAAAAGTTATGGTTTAAGGTTAAAATTGATGTAGACCAGTTATAATTCGTTAAACTCCTTGCGAAGTTGAAAACCCTTATACTCTGAGCGTAAACAACGGGGAGAAAGTAATATGTTATCATCAAAACTCTTCTCATAACTCAATCAAATTTTTTGGTAAGGTTGTTAATATTTGTGCGGTTGAATTAATGAGAATATCATCCTCAATCCTTACCCCGCAAAATCCAGGTATGTAAATCCCAGGCTCAATCGTTATGACATTTCCATCTTTTAAAACATAGTCACTTCGTGGTGAAATGCTCGGAATGGTATGAATCTCCGTGCCTATCCCATGACCAAGTGAGTGTTTAAAAAATTTTCCGTATCCCTTCGCTTTTATAAATTTTCTCGCGACGGCATCAAGTTCATTTGCTCTCATACCCGGTCTGACAGCTTCAATTGCTCTCTCTTGCGCCTCAAGGACTATGTTATAAATTTTTTTCGCCTCGCTTGAAATCTTTCCAACCGCTATCGTCCTTGTTATGTCCGAGTGATATCCATTATAAACACATCCAAAGTCAATTACGACAAGTTCGCCCTTCTTTATTTTTTTATTCGTGGCAACACCATGCGGTAGAGCCCCTCTCCAACCACTTGCAACAATTATGTCAAATGCATCCCTTTCGGCTCCATTTCTTCTTTGCAAATACGAGATCTCAGATGCTATTTCAACCTCCGAAATCCCCGGCTTTATCAGGTTTAATACCTCATTGAAGACCTTCTCACTTATCCTTATCGCTTCATTTATGAATTTAATTTCTTCGTTTGTCTTGATTGCGGATATCTCCTCAATGAAATTATAGGTTGGTATAAGCTTTATCTTTTTGAACTTTGCCCTAATTTTCGCAAGGGTTAAGAATGCCAAGTGTTCAGCTTCAAATCCGATTTTTCTTAATCCCTTTAAAATTTTTTTCCTTTCAATTAATTCAAAGAAGGATTCATTTACAGCGATCAACCTTTTAAAACCCTTGACTTGAATTTTCGCTTGTTCTCGGTATCTGAAATCGGTTATAAAAAATGATTTTTCCCTTGTTATCACGCAAAGTGCCGATGAGCCAGAAAACCCCGTCAGATATCTTATGTTTGGCAGATGATTTATTAAGATGGCATCTATGTCAATTTCCTCAAGTTTTTTCCTGACATTTTCAACTTTAGCTTTCCAATCTCTCATCCCTTTTATAGATTTGATATACTATAATTTGGCGCCTCTTTCGTTATTATCACATCGTGCGGATGGCTCTCCCTTAGTCCAGCGTTTGTCATAAGGATGAATTTTGTTTTCAATTTCATTTCTTCAATGTTTCTTGCTCCACAATATCCCATAGCTGATCTCAAACCACCGACCATTTGATATACGACATCGTGGAGATGACCTTTATATGGAACTCTTCCTTCAATTCCTTCTGGAACAAGTTTTTTTATGTCTTCTTCAACATCTTGGAAATATCTTTCAGCACTTCCTGATTTCATCGCTTCAAGCGAGCCCATACCTCTATAAACTTTATAGCTTCTTCCCTCGTATAGAACTTTTTCACCAGGGCTTTCTTCAGTTCCGGCGAAAAGTGCGCCTATCATTACGGAATCAGCGCCTGCGGCTATTGCTTTGGCTATGTCGCCTGTTTGTTTTATTCCACCGTCGGCTATAATTGGGATTTTATACCTGATTGCTACTTCCGCACAGTTCATTATTGCTGTTATCTGAGGAACGCCAACACCAGTGACAACCCTTGTCGTGCAAATTGAACCCGGACCTATTCCAACTTTAACCGCATCTGCTCCTGCTTTTATGAGATCAAGCGTTGCTTCCCCAGTTGCAACATTCCCAGCTATTACATCAAGATCGGGAAATTTCCTTTTTATCTTTTTCAACATTTCAATCACTCCCTTTGAATGACCGTGAGCCGTGTCAATAACTATCACATCAACACTGACTTTTTTAAGTTCCTCAACCCTTTCAATTGTGTCCGACCTTATTCCAACAGCTGCTCCAACTCTCAATCTCCCGAGTTCATCTTTACAAGCGTTCGGATATTTTTTCTTTTTTTGTACGTCCTTGAATGTTATCAGTCCCTTCAAATAGCCATTTTTATCAACGACCGGTAATTTTTCTATCTTGTATTTTTGCAAAATTTTTTCAGCTTCTTCAAGCGTAGTGCCAACAGGAGCGGTTATCAAGTTTGAATTCGTCATATACCTTGAGATTTCCGCATCGGGGTCAGGTTCAAATCTTAAATCGCGATTTGTAACTATGCCTACAAGCTTACCGTTTGAATCAACTATCGGAATACCAGAGATTCTGTAAGTGCTCATTATCTCAAGTGCATCGCGAACTTTTCTATCTGGTGTCAAAGTTATTGGGTTTAAAATCATACCGCTTTCGGATCGTTTAACCTTGTCAACTTCGCTTGCTTGCCTTTCAATAGACATATTTTTGTGAATTATGCCAATCCCACCTTCCCTTGCAATCGCTATTGCCATCTCTGACTCTGTCACCGTGTCCATTGCTGCGCTGACAAGTGGAATGTTTAACTTGATGTTTCTGGTCAGTTTCGTTGAGATATCAACTTCACGTGGTAAAACATTTGATTTAGCCGGGACAAGCAGGACATCGTCAAATGTATATGCGATCCCGATGATTTTATTTTTGAAGATTTTAGCCATTGGAAATTCGCTAATTGTTTATTATGACTTATTAAAATTTTCAAACGGCGTTTTCAATCTCCTTCTCAATATATACTTCCGCTGGTATTGTAAATGGCATTTTTAAATTATTTGTTTATTTGAAAGCTGAAAAGCCAGTTATATATTCACCGATTATCAAAGTGTGTATGTCGTGTGTTCCTTCGTATGTCTTCACCGACTCAAGATTATTCATATGGCGCATGACTGGATATTCGTTCAATATGCCATTAGCCCCAAGTATATCTCTTGCAAGGCGTGCTATTTCAAGGGCGTGATATACGTTATTTCTTTTTGCGAGTGAGACCTGGACATAGGTTGCTTTCCCTTGATCTTTCAAGCGCCCGAGTTGAATGCAAAGAAGTTGTGCCTTTGTTATTTCTGTCAGCATATAGACAAGCTTCTCTTGGACGAGTTGGAACGAAGCTATCGGTTTATCAAATTGAATTCTTGTTTTTGCGTATTCAAGCGCTGTTTCAAAACAAGCCATAGCAGCTCCAATAGCACCCCAAGCGATTCCATATCTTGCTTGTGTCAAGCACATAAGAGCTGATTTTAAACCGTTGGTCTTTGGAAGCAAATTTTCTTCCGGTATCCAGCAATCTTGAAATATAAGTTCGCTTGTTACAGAAGCCCTGAGGGAATGTTTTCCTTTCATTTCTTGAGTTTCAAATCCTGGTGTTCCCTTTTCAACGAGGAATCCCCTTATTACACCATCAAGTTTAGCCCAAACGACAGCAACATCTGCTATTGATCCATTTGTGATCCACATTTTTGTGCCGTTAAGAACAAAACCACCGTTTTTATATTCTGCCTTGGTGCGCAGTCCCCCGGGATTTGAACCAAAGTCGGGCTCAGTCAGACCAAAACAACCGATTTTTTCACCCTTTGCAAGCTTCGGGAGCCAGTAATTTTTTTGCTCTTCACTTCCGAACTCATAAATGGGATACATAACCAGTGCACTTTGAACGGAGGCAAAACTTCTTATTCCACTGTCCCCACGTTCAAGCTCTTGCATTATCAAACCGTATGCAACATTGTTTAAATTGGCACAGCCATATTTTTCTGGAAGCGTCGCTCCGAAAATTCCCAATTCCGCCATCTCAGGTATAAGGTGCATGGGAAAAGTTCCTTCCATATAATGTTTTTCAATTATCGGTATAACCTTTTCATCAACCCATTCTCTTATTGTGTCCCTGACCATTTTCTCCTCTTCGGTGAGGAGTTCCTCGGTGTTGTAGAAATCAATCCCTTTAAATTTTGTTCCCACTAACATTTTCAAAGTGAAATTTTATTTTTAAAGTTTGATAATAAGTTATCAAAAAATGAAGCCAAACGCAAGGCAGAGTTATATGGAAAGTATTTTCGCTATCTTCAAAAGATAAGGATCAAGCTCTTTCCTTCTTCTGAATGTTTCCTTAAGCGGGGTTAATTTTATCTCTCCTTTTACTTCGCCTACCATCACATTAAATTTTCCCGAAATAAGTGCTTCAACAGCTGCCACGCCAAGTTTACTTGCAAGTATTCTATCCCTTGCGCTTGGCGAGCCACCACGCTGTATGTGTCCGAGGACAACAACGCGATAATCAAAGCCATAAAGTTCCTTCACTTTTCTTGCGATTTTAAACGCTCCACCCTCCTCATCTCCTTCGGCAACTATGATTATACTGCTTGTTTTGTCCTTTCTGAATCCCTTCAGAACATTTTTTATCTCCTCATAATCTGTCTGTTCTTCTGGGATTGCTATATATTCAGCCCCGCCACCTATTCCGGCTTCAACAGCTATGAATCCCGAAGTTCTTCCCATAACCTCAACATAAAACAATCTATCGTGGGCGTCGGCAGTGTCCCTTATTTTGTCAATTGATTCAAGCGCTGTATTTACAGCCGTATCATAACCAATTGTGTAATCAGTCCCATAAAGGTCATTATCAATCGTAGCAGGGATTCCAACTGATGGTATCCCGTGTTCTTCGTATAGTGCGATGGCACCTCTAAATGTTCCATCACCACCTATGGCAACAAGTGCTTCAATGCCCTGCTCTTTTAGATTTTTCGCTGCTTTTGCTCGTCCTTCTTTTGTCATAAATTCTTCAGACCTTGCTGTTTTGAGAATCGTCCCGCCACGTTGAAGTATATTTGAAACCGATCGTGCCTGAAGAGGGATGAATTCACCGTTTATCATCCCTTGATAACCATGACCGATACCTATGACTTCCAGACCGTAATAAATCCCCGCTCTTACCACAGCTCTTATACAGGCGTTCATCCCCGGAGCATCACCACCGCTTGTAAAAACACCAATTCTTTTCATATCAGTTGGGGTTGCGTTTATTTTTAATTGAGTTAAATTTAAATATCGGGCTTAAAAAATACAAAGGACTTTCGGGGAATTTTTGAAGTTTTAAACCTTTTGATTAATTTTTTCAAAGAAACAAATTGCGCTGTGCTAAAGTGAAAAAACTCATCCCGATTCTTTTTGTATTTCACTCGTTGATATCCCAAAATTTTTTTAAACCTGCGCCTTTAAGAGACGACACCTTGGCTAAGGCGGGGAATAAAATCATAACAACACGGGATTTCATCCAAAGATATGAGCTAACGGTTTGGCTGGGGAAGGAGAAAAAAACGCAGGTTGACAAAAACAAGCTTGAATTTTTATACTCAATGATAGCGGAAAAATTACTTGCGCTTGAAGCTTTAGAACTTGGCTTGGATAAAGAGCCGGAGATTGAAAAAGCGATAAAACAGACTGAAAAGCTCCTCATACTTGATGAGCTCTATAAACTTGAGATAAAAAATAAGGTTGAGGTTACAGAAAAAGAGATACTTGAAGCACTGCCTAAATTTAACACGGAAGTTGAAGTTCATTACATAATAGCGAAAAATAAAAGAGAGGCGGATTCTATTTGGAGCTTGCTGAAAAAGGGAATTGAATTTGATAGCTTGATGGTTGAACTTGGTCAAAGTGAGAACAAAGAAAAATTAAGATGGGGTGACATTTATGAGCCGATTGAAAAAGTAATTTATGATTATCTCTCTGTCGGTGAGGTTTATCAGCCAATACTTGTTGACTCACTATGGTATATAATCAAGCTTGCGAATAAATTTTCAAAGTTTGGCTTAAGCCCAGATGAGATTGAGAGCGCTAAAAGTCAGGTTAGGAAGATCATACAGTTAAGGAAAGAGAGGGAGAAGCTTATTGAATTCTCTCAAAAATTCGGTGAGGGGAAGATATTGAAAGTTGATGCTCAACTTTTAAAACTTCTTTTTACCGAGATAAACAAGATAGTTGAAAAGAAAAAACTTATAAGGCGAGCTGAGAATGTCGCAGTTTATCCGATCGCAATTTTAAGAGATGATTTTTTGGAGATAAAGAAAAATCTTGCGGAGCATCTTGATGATCACTTTTTGAAGGCAGATAGCTTCAAAAGGACGCTTGATTATGTGATAGATCAGCTATCGCTTAAAGGTTTTGTCCTGCGCTCGGAAAATCAAAGTGTTGCTGGGACATTAAATTCACTTTTAAAAACGATCATAAATGAGGAATTTCTCGCCTTTGAGGGATATCGCCGTGGACTTGATAAATCGCCCGAGGTTTTAAAAGATATGGAGATGTGGAAGGATGCTTACCTTGCTTATGCTCTGAAAAGAAAGTTACTTGACTCACTTAACTTGGGGAAGAAGATAACCGCTGAGGAACTTTTGAGAGGTTATTTCCCAGCGGATCAGATATGGGAGATAAAAATTCAAGAAATACTTGTTGATGATTTATCTTTTGCTGATTCTCTTTTGAAGTTGATAGAACAGGGTTATGATATGGGTGAGCTTGCAAGAAGATTTTCAAAAAGGGAATGGGCAAGGGAAAATGGAGGTATCATTGGATATGTCCTTTCAAATCAACTTGGTGAAATTGGACAAATCGCTGGAACACTTGAACCAGGGCAAGTTTACGGACCAATTTATACCGATGAAGGTTATTCAATTTTTAAGCTTCTTGACAAACGAAAACCGAAAGATACGCTTTATGTCGCAAATTATGACACTTTCAACATCGCATTGAACAAACTCATTGCTTCGCTTGCCAATAAGTATGGCGTTGAAGTGAAATATGAGATGCTGAAGTTGGTTGAAGTTACATACATAAATACGATTGTCGTTCGTTTTCTTGGTTTTGGCAATAGAATTCTTGCGGTTCCGTTGCTTGAGAGAAATGTAGATTGGTTGAGATTTTTGAAAAACAGGAAATTACCCCTGCCATAAATTTGAATTTATCCTGCGGTTTTAATATATTTGCAAAGAGTTCTTTGACCAAAATAAATGAAAAATATATATGCTAACTGAATTCGCCAAGGTTTTATTATTTTTGTTTATAGGAGTTGTTTTTGTTGCTGGTGGTTTAATCACAAATCGTTTACTTAGACCTCATAGACCCAACACCGAGAAATCCACAATTTATGAATGCGGGGAAGAACCAATTGGAAATCCCTGGATAAAGTTTAACATCAGGTTTTATACGGTGGCTTTGATATTTTTAATTTTTGATGTTGAAGTTGTTTTTCTCTTCCCTTGGGCTGTGATTTACAAGGAGCTTGGTTTATTTGCTTTCGTTGAGATGGTTATTTTCCTTGCTATTTTGATACTTGGTTTTGCATATGCTTGGGCGAAAGGTGACCTTGAGTGGGATAAACCAACGCCAAGGTTCCTTGAAGTTGAGAAGAAGGAATTTGAAAAAGTTGAAGCTTAAAAAATAATTTTGAGGAGAAAAATGGGACTTTTAGATAAAAGGTTTGAAAATGAGAACATAGTTATAACAACGGTTGAAGATGTCTTGAATTGGGCGAGATTGTCGTCTTTGTGGATGATGCAGTTTGGGCTTGCGTGTTGTGCGATTGAGATGATGGCGGCTTCAGCTTCGCATTTTGATATAATGAGGTTTGGGATAATACCAAGGTCATCACCAAGACAGGCGGATTTAATGATAGTCGCTGGGACAGTGACTTTAAAAATGGCTTCAAGGGTGAAAAGGTTGTATGAGCAGATGCCTGACCCGAAGTATGTCATTTCAATGGGCAGTTGCGCAAATTGTGGCGGTCCGTATTGGGAACATGGTTATCATGTTTTGAAGGGGGTGGATAGGGTTATCCCTGTTGATGTTTATGTTCCGGGTTGTCCGCCAAGACCAGAAGCATTGCTTGAGGGTATAATTAAGCTCAGAGAAAAAATAAGGCGAGAGAGCATAGTCAAGAAAAAGCTCCCGCCGGTCTATGTTGAAGAAAAATAAAATTTGGTTTTTGAAATGCAACCGACAGAGATATATGAGCGAATAAAAGAGAAATTTGAAGACGCAATAGTTGAGTTCAAACCCGATGCAATCACTGAACCGTATCTTGAAGTAAAACCGGATAGAATTAAAGATATATGTGAATTTTTGCGCGATGAACCTGAACTTGCGTTTGACTATTTGATGTGCTTAAGCGGAGTTGATTATGCGAATGGGACGCTTGGCGTTGTTTATCATATCTATTCAATGAAACACGCTCACAGGTTTGTTTTAAAAGTTAAAGTTCCAGTTGAAAACCCAGTTGTCAAATCCGTTGAATCGGTTTGGAAGAGCGCAAACTGGCACGAGCGCGAGGCATATGATATGTTTGGAATTATATTTGAAGGTCATCCTGATTTGAGGAGGATTTTGATGCCGTATGATTGGCCAGAGGGAAGTTATCCTTTGAGAAAGGATTTTCAAGTTCCAGAATTTTACAATGGTATGAAAGTTCCATATTGAAATAGATTTTAAAAATTAATTTAGTTTGATTAATGGCTACATATGAAATAACCACCCGTTCAATCAGGGGTGATTTAAAGACGGATACAATGATTTTGAATATGGGGCCTCAACATCCCTCCACTCATGGGGTCTTGCGACTTGAACTTGTTGTTGATGGGGAGATAATCGTTGATGTGATACCGCATATAGGATATCTTCATCGTTGCTTTGAAAAACACGCCGAACAAATGACGAATTATCAACAGGTTATTCCCTATACCGATCGGATGGATTATGTGGCAGCTATGGGAAATGAACTTGCTTATGTTCTTGCGGTTGAAAAATTGATGGGACTTGAGGTTCCAGAAAGAGTTCAATATATACGGGTTATAATGGCTGAGTTACAAAGGATAGCAAGTCACCTCCTTGCGATTGGGACTTATGGACTTGACCTTGGAGCTTTTACGCCGTTTTTGTGGTGTTTCAGAGAAAGGGAAAAGATACTTGATATGTTTGAGATAACCTGCGGAGCAAGGTTACTTTATAACTATATCTGGATCGGTGGCGTCTCACATGATTTACCATCCGAGTTTGGGAAAAAATTAAAGGACTTTTTGAAAACATTTCCGAAGGCGTTGAAAGAGATAAATGATCTTTTGACATTTAATAAAATTTTCATAGATAGGACGGCAAACGTCGGTGTTTTGCCCGCAGATGTTGCCATAAATTACGGCTGTAGTGGTCCAATGCTTCGCGGTTCTGGAGTTAAATTTGATTTGAGGAAAAATGAACCATACCTTGTTTATGATAGATTTGAGTTTGATATACCTGTCGGTGAAGGGAAGATGGGAACTGTTGGTGATTGTTGGGATAGGTATTATGTCAGGGTTAGGGAGATGGAGGAAAGTTTGAAGATAATTGAGCAAGCTTGGGAACAAATCCCAGCTGGGGATGTTCATTCGGCTATCCCGAGAAAAGTTAGACCACCGCAGGGAGAGGTTTATTTCAGAACCGAAAACCCAAGAGGCGAGATCGGCTTTTACATCATAAGCGACGGTCACTCGTCAAGTCCATTCAGAGTTAAAGCCAGGGCTCCAAGCTTTGTTAATTTGTCTGTGTTGCCGGAGATCTCAAAAGGTTATATGATAGCTGACCTTGTTGCAATCCTTGGAAGCGTTGATATAGTTCTCGGTGAGGTTGATCGGTGATTTTAAAAACAAAAATTTCTTGAAGATGCAAGATTTTTTAAATATGCTTATCGCTTCTGTCATCCCGCTTTTGTTTATACTTGTTTATGCTGTTGTAATTCTATGGGTTGAGATAAAAGTCGCCTCGCATGTTCAGGACCGACTTGGTTATATGTATACTGGTGGTTTTCACGGCTGGGCTCAACCGATAGCAGATCTGTTGAAGCTTTTAACGAAAGAGCATATCACGCCTGTTAACTCTGATAAAATTTTGTTTACACTTGCTCCAGTCATTGTGTTTGCAAGCTCGTATGCGGCTTATGCTGCCTTGCCCTTTACTTCAACTTTCATAGCTGCTAATTTAAATGTCGGTGTTTTTTATATCATTGCTATAACTTCGTTTGTGGTCATTGGGATTTTAATGGCTGGGTGGTCATCAAATAATAAGTATTCAATGCTTGGGGCGATGCGCTCAGTTGCTCAAATTGTAAGTTATGAAGTTCCAACAGCGCTTTCAATTTTAACAGTTATTATCGTTGCTGGGACATTGAATTTACAAGAGATTTGCCAAATGCAGAGTGGTGGCTTATTTAACTGGTTCATTTTCAAGTATCCGCCATTTATGTTCATAACCTTCTTAATTTATTTCACTGCCTCGCTTGCTGAGGTTAACAGGACACCTTTTGATATACCTGAAGCTGAGTCGGAGTTGGTCGCGGGTTATCATACGGAATACACAGGGATGAAATTTGCGATGTTTTATCTTGCTGAATATGCGAATATGTTCCTTGTCTCTGGGATTTCTGCGATACTTTTCTTCGGTGGTTGGAACAGTCCGTTTGGTGATTTTATGTCTGGACCTGCATGGGGCGTTTTCTGGTTCGTATTAAAAGGGTTGTTCTTCGTTTTCCTGCAAATTATGTTAAGATGGACATTGCCGAGATTAAGGGTTGATCAGTTGATGTATGTCTCGTGGAAAGTTCTGACACCAATTTCGTTTGTGAACATATTTATTGTTGGTTTATGGGCACTTTTAAAATAAAAAGGTCTCAAAAATGATTCAATACTTCAAAAATATATTCATTGCCATCAGGACTATACTTGTTGGGCTCAAACTTACATTCAAGCATCTATTCGTTAGAGCTGTGACGATTCAATATCCGGATGTTAAGCTGAAACTTCCAGAAAGAGCAAGAAATCGTCTTTATGTGAATATAGATGATTGCATCGGTTGCAGGCAATGCGAGATGGCTTGCCCAGTTGATTGCATTACGATTGAAACGGTTAAGGCGCTTCCAAATGAAGACCTTGGCGTAACTTCAACAGGGAATAAGAAACGACTTTGGGTTACAAAGTTTGACATTGATATCAGTAAGTGTTGCTATTGCGGACTCTGTGTCTATCCGTGTCCTACGGAGTGTATCTACATGACCGATGTTTATGAGTTCTCGGAGTATAATAGACATAACCTGATTTACCATTTCAGTAATTTCACGCCTGAGGAAGCAGAGCTCAAGAAAAAGCAAGTTGAAGAATTTGAGCTTGAACAGAAGATGAAGAAAGCTCAAAAACCAGCGGAAGTGAGCGTTAATAACCCCGGAGCCAGTTCTTAAAAACAAAAATTTGATCCGTAAAGATGAGTTTATTTGACATTGCCTTTTACATCATTGCTGTTTTGACGATCGTATCTGCAATTGTAGTTGTTAGCGCAAGGAATATAGTTTATTCAGCTTTTGCACTTCTTTTTACTTTCTTTGGGGTTGCGGGTTTATATGTGTTGTTAAACGCTGATTTCATAGCTGTAACGCAGGTTTTGATCTATGTCGGTGGAATTCTCGTTTTGATAATATTCGGTATAATGCTTACAACAAAATTTTTTGATGTCCCAGTTAGAACTGAAACACTTCATGTCGTTCCTGCGATCGTTGTCACGGGTGCAATTATGGGAACACTTGTTGGAGTTATCTTGAAGACAAAATGGTTCAACCTGATGGATGTCCAATGGGAAAATACGACGAAAAGAATCGGTGAAAAATTGATGACCGATTTCCTTCTTCCGTTTGAGGTTGCATCTGTTGTTTTGCTTGTCGCTTTGCTCGGTGCAGTTATAATCGCAAGAAGGGAGAGATTTTAAAATAAAATCAAAAGTCGTATGCAATTTAATCTTTCATTTTTGAAAAATGTAGGGCTTGAACATTTCCTTGTTGTAGGCGCTATACTTTTTTCGCTCGGGATATATGCGGTTGTGACAAGAAAAAATGCTATAATGGTTTTGATGGGGATAGAGTTGATTTTAAACTCAGCAAATATAAATTTCATCGCATTTTCAAAATATTCAGTTGGGAATTTGACAGGTCACCTCGTTGCGATATTTGTAATAATTCTCGCAGCAGCTGAGGCTGCAATTGCAATAGCGATAGTCCTTAACATCTACAAAAACTTTCTCACTGTCAATATAGATGAGGTTGATAATTTAAAAAGGTAAATTTTGGAATAGAAAGAATGGAGAGGGCAATTGATTGGATGAAACAAGCGGAAAGAGACCTTGAGAGGGCAAGGTTGGATGTTGAATTTGGTTTTTATGAATGGGCTTGTTTCACGGCTCAACAATCAGCTGAAAAAGCAGTTAAAGCTGTATTCCAAAAACTTAAGAAATCCTTACGTGGTCATTCATTGCTTAAAATGTTTGAGGAGTTGAGCGTTGAATTGGAAGTCCCGCGGAACTTGTTTGATTATGCTAAGGGAAGTCCGTATGAATTTTTTGACCTAAAATTAGCGCAACAGGCATATGATTCTGCAAGAGAAATCGTTGAATGGTGTCGTGATACTATCGGTAAACTATGACGAACTTATTCAAACTTTGAGAGAAATATCGGTGGAGATAAAAAATAAAATTAGCTCTGTTTTGAAAATTTATCTTTTTGGTTCATTTGCAAGGGGCAATTATACACCAGATAGCGACCTTGACATTCTGGTGGTTCTTGAAAAATGTGATTTGCCTTTTGTTGAAAGGAGAGATTTGTTTGTTGACTTTTTTAAAGGGGTTCCTTTTGATTTGAACATTTTTGTTTACACCAAAGATGAAATTAATGAAATGATTGCACAGAAAAACTTATTCATAGAGGAAGTTTTAAAAGAAGCAGTTGAAATTTCAAAATAAAAATAAATTTGAGAAGGTATGTCTCAAGATACACTTGTTTTTCTTTCGCTTCTTGCTCTGATTTTACCTCTCGTTGGTTTTATCCTTTTAATTTTCTTCGGACGGAAACGACTCCCAAGACAAGGTGATATCATTGAAACTGGGCTTGTCCTTGGTTCTCTTGTCTTGTCATTTATCGTCTTCTTCAATAAAATTTTAAATTTTCCTGATCCAATTGAATGGAAATTTGAGTGGGTGAACTTTGGATTTGTGAATAATTGGGGGGAGATGAAGATAACTCTTGGAATTTTGATTGATAATTTGTCTGCAACCATGCTTGTAGTTGTGACTGTTATAAGCTCTTTGGTGCATATCTTCTCAATCGGCTATATGAAAGATGACATCAGATATTCAAGATATTTTGCTTATCTTGGCTTTTTCACATTTTCAATGCTTGGGATTGTTTTGACGAATAATTTCTTCACGATGTATGTTTTTTGGGAGCTCGTTGGGGTTTCATCCTATCTTTTGATCGGGCATTGGTATGAGAAGAAATCGGCTTCGGATGCAGCAAAGAAAGCCTTTATCGTGAATAGGGTTGGGGACTTCGGGTTTTTCGTTGGTATAATGATAATTTGGTTGAGCTTAAAGACATTTAACTTTGGTGAGGTGTTTGCTGGGATTGAACAAGGGAAATTGTCTGGTGGATTGCTTACCGCAGCTGGGATTCTTGTTTTTTGTGGTGCTATTGGTAAATCGGCTCAATTTCCACTCCACGTTTGGCTTCCAGACGCTATGGAGGGACCAACACCCGTTAGCGCTTTAATTCACGCTGCGACGATGGTTGCTGCGGGTGTTTATCTTACGGCAAGAACTTACGCTATGATGACAGCTGATGCCTTAACATTTATAGCATATATTGGAGCTATAACCGCTTTCATTTCAGCAACGATAGCGATAACTCAAACCGATATCAAGAAAGTCCTCGCTTATTCAACTATTTCACAACTTGGTTATATGACTATGTCGCTTGGTTCTGGAGCTTATGTAGCGGGGTTTTTCCATCTTGTGACTCACGCTGCTTTTAAAGCTGGATTGTTCCTTGGCTCTGGCTCGGTCATCCACGCGATGCATCACGCCTTGCACAAAGTTCACGACCATCACACCGACCCACAGGACATCAGAAATATGGGTGGATTGAAAAAGAAAATGCCGATAACCTATTATACTTTTCTAATTTACACACTTGCGATTTCGGGTATCCCATTGACATCGGGATTTCTAAGTAAGGATTCAATACTTGCTGGAGCTCTTGCATTCGGTAAATTGTCAGGGCATGTGCTTATACCTTTAATTGGATTTTTCGTTGCTGGATTGACAGCGTTTTATATGTTTAGATTGTTGATTTTGACATTCCACGGGGAGCCGAAAAGGAAAGATGCGTTTGAGCATATACATGAATCACCAAAAGTTATGACAATTCCGCTTTTGATACTTGCTTTTCTATCTTTGTGGTTTGTTTTCGGTTTAAATCCCTTTGATGCAAGCTCAACTTGGGTTGAAAAGTTTATACATAAACCCAAAAGTGTTGTTCCAGCGCAACAGCAATTTACTTTCAATTTGCCGGAAAAACTTGAAAAGGGCGCTGTGCTCACAGAATATGAGCATGCTCTTCACGAGGCGCACATCCCCGCGATGTTGCTTTCTCTTTCAATGGCTGGGCTTGGTATATTGTTTGCGTTTTTAACCTATCAATGGGGTAAGATAAGCGCTGAAAAAGTCGCCAATACGATAAAACCAGTTTATACCTTCCTTAAAAATAAGTGGTATTTTGACGAGCTCTATGCAAATACATTTGTCCTTGCTACACTTGGGATTTCAAAATTTGCAAGATGGTTTGATTTAAAAGTTATAGATGGAATTGTTGATGGTTCGGCATATTTGACTAAACTTTGGTCATTTGCTATCGGGAAATTTGACTGGAACATAATTGATGGGCTTGTGAATCTTATGGCTTATGTGACTGGATTTTTTGGTTATGTTGTCAGGTTCTTGCAGAACGGAAAAGTTCAAACATACATAGTTTATGTTGTTTTCGCCGTCATAATTCTGTTTTATATCTTTATCGGGTAAAAAGTTTTAAAAACAAAAAATTCAGTAAGATAAATGCAGATACTTGGCATTGGAATTTTAACTTGGATTGTCTTTCTACCCGTTGTTGCAATGGTAATTGTCCTTGCGATTCCGAAGGGAAGGGAAAATTTGATAAAATGGATAGCTGTCATAGCCACAGGAATTCAGCTTGTCCTTGCTGTTATTATGTTGCTTAATTACCGTTATGACCTTGCTGGGATAAATACGCTTGAGGGATTTCAATTCGTTGAGAAATATCGTTGGATTGATGTCAGTGGTGTTGCTTGGTTTGGTAGGATAGTGATAGAGTATTTTCTTGGAGTTGATGGTTTGAGTATGCCGATGGTTTTTTTAACCGCTTTGATTTCATTTATCGGAGCAATCGCCTCTTGGGAATTGCCGAAGACGAAGGGATATTATGCACTTTACCTTTTGCTTGACACTGGGATGATGGGTGTCTTTGTAGCGCTTGATTTCTTCCTGTTTTATATCTTTTGGGAGGTTATGTTACTTCCGATGTATTTTCTCATAGGGATATGGGGCGGTCCAAGAAGGGAATACGCGGCAATAAAGTTTTTCATTTATACTTTGCTTGGTTCTGTTTTGATGCTTCTTGTTATGATAGGTTTATATTTCAGCACAAGCATCATTGACACAGTCACTGGGGAGAGAATCCATACTTTCAATATGCTTGCTATGATGGACCCGAAAAATTATGAGCCAGGTTCAATCTTTTCTGGCATGCACACAACTTGGAGATACATAGCTTATATTGCTTTGTTTATCGGGTTTGCGATAAAGGTTCCGATTTTCCCGTTCCATACTTGGCTTCCTGATGCACATGTTGAAGCACCAACGCCAATCAGCGTCATCCTTGCTGGGATTCTCTTGAAGATGGGAACCTATGGGATGTTGAGGATAAGTTTTCCAATTTTCCCAGATGGGATGTTGAAATATGCTTTGCCTATGGCTTTGCTTGGTTTTATAAATATCGTTTACGGAGCTTTGGCTGCAATGGCACAGGAGGACTTTAAAAAGTTGATCGCTTATTCAAGTATAAGCCATATGGGTTATGTTGTGCTTGGAATGTCAGCGCTTAACACTCAGGCAGTCACGGGGGCGATAATGCAGATGTTTAACCACGGGACGATAACAGCTATGTTGTTTTTGATCGTTGGGGTTCTCTATGATAGGGCTCATACGAGAGGACTTAATGAATTTGGTGGATTAGCAAATCAGATGCCAAAGTATTTTGGAATCGTAATAATTGCTTTCTTCGCTGCACTTGGTCTTCCAGGTTTAAGTGGTTTTATAAGTGAGGCGTTTGTTTTCCTTGGAGCTTTTCAAACATATAAATGGATTACAATCTTTTCCGCAACTGGTGTTATTTTGACAGCTGGATATATACTCTGGACTACACAGCGTCTCTTCTTTGGTCAAATTCCGGAGAGATGGAAAAATCTTCCAGACATCAACGCAAGAGAGCTTGTGACTCTTGTCCCGCTTGCGGTGATAGTTATATTTCTTGGTGTTTATCCGATGCCTTTGATCTCAGTTATGAATGCCTCTGTGAATCATCTTGTTGGGTTTGTATCCGAAATGGGACAGATGGGATCACAGCTTGGAATTTTACCTTGAAAATAAAAATTTTGGTGGCTGAAAATGGTTGAACAGTTCAACATAGAATTGGCACAATCATTAAAAAATTTTTTACCTGAGCTGACCTTAACAATTACACTTGCTATCGTAATTATCACTGATTTGATTTTTGGGAGAAAGTTCAGAAACATTGGAGCTTATGTTTCAATTCTCGGTTTGGTTGCGACAGCTTACTTTACAATTAAGCAGTATGGCGGAAGCTATCAAATTTTCCGCGGGATGTTTGTCGTTGATCCATATTCAACCTTTTTTAAGTTTATCTTCATACTTTCGGCTTTTGTAGTGATAATTTTTTCAATGCAATCACTTGAATTAAAAGAAACATCGGCAAGGAGACGCCTTGGGGAATATTACTTCTTTATTTTGACCCTAACACTTGGAGCTTTTTTAATGGCTGGTTCTGTTAATCTTCTCATGATGTATCTTTCGCTTGAACTTGTCAGCATAAGCTCATACATACTTGCAGGTTATATCAAGGAATCTGAGCGGTCAAGTGAGGCGTCAATGAAATATGTCATATACGGTGCTTTGTCATCTGGTTTGATGATCTATGGTATTTCGCTGATTTATGGATTAAGTGGTGAGTTAAATGTTTATTCTATAAATGCATCGCTTCTTTCTGGGGGATATAGTCCTGTTGTTTTGTTGATTGCTTTTCTTTTGATACTTGCTGGTTTTGGATATAAAATTTCCGCAGTTCCATTTCATTATTGGACGCCAGATGTTTATGAAGGTGCTCCAATAACTGTGACCGCTTTTCTGTCCGTGTCTTCAAAGGCAGCTGGCTTTGCAATGTTTGTGAGATTTTTGAAAGCAAGTTTCATTGATAGAACCGTTCTTGCGGGAGTTGAAGGAACGTGGGTTTTACTTCAGGGGTTGCCATGGTCTCAGATAATTGCTGTTCTTTCGGCTTTAACTATGACGGTTGGAAACATAATTGCGATATGGCAGAACAATTTGAAAAGAATGCTGGCATATTCAAGCATAGCTCACGCTGGATATATACTTATGGGAGTTGTCGTCTTCCAAAACCTTGGTATTTCTGCAATGTTGATTTATTTCCTTGCATATCTTCTTATGAACCTTGGTGCTTTTTATTGCGTTATGCTTGTAGCTGACAAAACAGGAAGTGAAGATATAGAAGTTTATAAAGGACTTGGATATCGCTCACCACTTATCGGAGTTGTTTTTACAATTTTTCTTGTTTCACTCACTGGAATACCCCCAACATTTGGTTTTATCGGGAAACTTTATCTTTTCTCTGCCTTAATAAATGCTAAAGTTATTTGGCTTGCTGTCGTTGGTGTTTTAAATAGTGTTGTGTCGCTTTATTACTATGTTCGGGTTGTGAGAAATATGTTCCTTCGTGATCTGGAGGTTGATAAAGGTGAAATTAAACTTTCGCCAGCGCAAGTTGTTGTTTTACTTGTCCTTGTTGTCCCGACGCTTTTATTTGGGGTTTATTTTGGACCGATAGTTGACCTTGCGCAAGCATCAGTTGCAATGTTCGGTTTGAGGTGAGAACTTTAATGAATTTTTAACTTTTTCTTCATTGAAATTTTAAGTTACTTTTTTAAATTTTATTAGCGAACGAAGGTTCGCCAAATCAAAACAAAAATAACGAGGTGCAGAGATGAGGCAAGTATTTCTACTTTTAATTTCAGTTCTTTTCATTCCTTCCCTTCTTTTTTCTCAAGGTGTTACAACTGCGAGCATAAGTGGAATTGTCACAACTCAAGACGGGGAGCCACTTCCTGGAGCAAATATCGTCGCTGTTCATGAACCGAGCGGAACCGTCTATGGAACAATCGCGAGGGTTGACGGCAGGTATAACCTCGTTAATTTAAGGGTTGGTGGTCCTTATACTGTCACCGTGTCGTATGTTGGTTATGCTCAGCAAAAGGTTTCGGATATTTATTTGACACTCGGTCAAGATATGGTTTTGAATTTTAAACTCGCTGAGCAACCAGTTCAACTCGGTGAGGTAACAGTTATTGGTGAAAGAACTGGGGTCATAGGTGCAGCAAGAACAGGTCCATCAACAAATGTCTTGAGGCAACAAATTGATGTTTTGCCGACGATTTCAAGAAGTTTCCAAGATTATTACAAAATTTCACCGTATTTTATCGGTTATAGTGCAGCTGGGAGAAACAACCGTTATAACAACATCCAGATTGACGGAACTAACTTTAACGATTTGTTTGGGCTTGGTGGAACCGGGGCTCCAGCTGGGCAATCAAATGTCACGCCTATAAGCTTGGAAGCGGTTGAGGAATTTCAAATCGTCATTGCTCCATATGATGTTCGTCAAAGTGGGTTTACTGGGGCTGGCGTTAATGTCATTACGAGAAGCGGGACGAACAGATTTTCAGGAGCATTGTTCTACTATGGCAGAAACCAAAACTTCATCGGAAGAAGCCCTGATACACTTAGAAGAAAATATCCGGACTTTACCGACTATCAAACCGGTTTCCGCATCGGCGGTCCGATTTTAAAGAACCGTCTCTTCTTCTTCATCAATGGTGAGTTGACAAGATACAAGTCACCTTTAATAAGAACGCTTGGAGCATCAACGATTGGAACGAATATATTTACTGTTTCGCCTGATAGCGTTCGTTTATTTAGAGAAGCTTTGAAGACAAGATATGGGTATGAAACGGGGTCATTTGAAAGCTTTAACTTTTTAAGACATAGCAATAAGATTTTCATTAGATTTGACTTCAATATAACTCAGTCACACAGGTTAACATTAAGGCACAGCTATCTTGATGCTTTTGATGATAACGCTCCAGCAACATCGGGTATCCCATCACCACAAATAGCAACGATTTATGCTGAAAACACGAGATATAAAACTCAAAACACGACTAATTCAACCGTTCTTCAATTGACGAGTGTTTTGGGTAGCAGAGCAGCTAATGAACTTATCGTTGGTTATACTGATATTCATGATAATCCGCTTTATTACGGTCAGCCGTTTCCGTATGTTTCCGTTAGAACATATGACTCGCAAGGAAGAACATATAATCTTGCAGCTGGTTCTGAAAAGTTTAGGATGGCTAATGATTTAAGGCAAAGGGTAATTGAAATTACCGATAACTTGACTTTCTTTATGGGTGCTCATACTATAACAGTTGGAACGCATAACGAGATATTCTCCTTCAGCAACCTCTTCATTCGTGATTTCTTCGGTGCGTATCACTGGAACTCACTTGCTGATTTTCTTGCTGGGAGAAAAGCAGCGCAGTATGAGCTCAGTTATTCCAAAATTGAGGGGAATCCGCAACCAAAAGCTGAATGGAAAGCAATTCAGTATGGTGTTTATGTTCAGGATGAATGGTCTATTAGGCCAGGATTAAAGTTAACATTTGGTTTGAGATTAGATGTGCCGACTTTCCCTGATAAGCCAGCATATAATCCAAAAGTTGATTCAACATTTAAACCCCTTGGTTATGACATCTCAACCGATAAGGTTCCAAAAGCCCAATTTATGTGGGGTCCAAGATTCGGAATAAACTGGGACCTGTTCGGCGATAAGACAACGCAGTTACGTGGTGGGATTGGCGTATTTACGGGAAGAGTTCCATATGTTTGGATTTCAAATCAGTATTCAAATACTGGAGTTGAATTTGGAAGACTGCTCTTAAGGGGTGCAGATGTTCCAGATTTTGTTCCTGACCCGTATAATCCTCCAAGGGGTGGAACACCGATTCAGACAACTGAAATTAATGTGACCGCTCCTGATTATAAGCTTCCGCAGATTTTGAGGGCAAGCTTTGGGGTTGATAGAATACTACCGCTTGGCTGGGTCGCAACCGTTGAAGGTCAATATTCAAAGACAATAAATGATATTCTCTACAAAGATATAAACTTGATCCCGCAGGGTTATCTCTCGGACGGAAGACCGATTTACGGGACTTGGAACTACTCAACACGTCGTTGGACTGTGCAAAAGTATAATCCAACTTTCACAAATGTTATACTTCTTACGAACACAAATCAAGGTTACAGCTATAATTTAACCTTCCAACTTGAAAGACCTGTTTCTCCGGATGGGATTTATGCGAAGTTTGCTTACACCTACGGCGTTTCAAAGGATATGAACAGTGGAACATCCTCGCAGGCGTTTTCACAATGGAGATTCAATCACGCTGTTGACCCCAACAACCCAACGCTTTCATATTCATCATTTGATTATAGACATAGAATCCTTGCGATTCTCTCGTATAAGCGGGAAATTTTCCGTGGAATTTCAGCTTCAGTTGGAATCTTCTATAATGGGCTTTCAGGTCAACCATATTCTTGGGTCTATAGCGGCGATGTGAATGGAGATGGTCAGTCTGAAAATGACCTCGTTTATATTCCAAAAGATAAAAATGACATCATACTTGTTAACTCAGCAGGCAATCCACTACCGAAAGAAGATGTCGCTTATGATCAGTTGTTTGCATTTATAGATAACGATCCTTACTTGAGCAAGAACAAGGGCAAGATAGCCGAAAGAATGGCTGCTCGTGGTCCATGGTCACATCAAGTTGATGCAAGATTTGCGCTTGAGATACCCTCAATAAGAGGGCAAAAGCTTGAAATTACATTTGATGTTTTGAACCTTCTCAATCTTCTCAACAAGGACTGGGGAATTGTTAAAGGTGTTACATTCCAAAGAGCTTTCTTGCTCGTTTTCCATAGCCTTGATCCAGCAACTGGACAACCGAGGTTCAGGTGGACGAATCCGCCAAGACCTGAGCTTCCACTTGACCTTGCTTCAAGATGGCAAGCACAGATCGGGATTAGATATACCTTTTAAAGCTTAATTTTTGTCGCATATTTAGGGGAGTGGAAATTTTGGTTTCCGCTCCCCTTTTTTGTATAAAATAAACGGGTGAAGATTATGTTGATCGCTTTACTTACAGATTTCGGTAATAGGGATTGGTTTGTCGGTGTGATGAAAGGAGTTATTTTGAAGATTAATCCAAATGTCAATGTTGTTGATTTATCGCATGAGGTTGCGCCCCAAAATGTTAAGGAAGCAGGATTTATATTATGGAACGCTTATAGATTCTTCCCAAAGGGAACAATTTTTGTCTGCGTCGTTGATCCAACTGTTGGAAGCGATAGGAAAATCATCGCTGTTCAGACAAAGGAACATATTTTCATAGCTCCAGACAATGGGATTTTGGATTTCGTTTTGAGTGAGGTTGAAGTTTTGAAATCCGTTTATGTTGAGAATAAAAGTTATTTCCTTGAAAATATCAGCACCACATTTCACGGTAGGGATATCTTTGCGCCTGTTGCGGCGTATATTTCGCGAGGTGTTGATTTAGGTGAACTTGGAGAGGAGGCAAGTTTTAGAAAACCTGAAGGTATATTCGTTGAGGCATCAACCCCTGGCGATTACATTGGTGAGGTCATTTATATAGACAGATTTGGGAATTTGATAACTAACATAAAACCAACCGCTGATATTGATGGGGAAGTGAAAATAAAAGAGTATATCATTGAAAAAATTTCAAAAACTTATGCTGATGTCAAATCAGGGCAACTTCTTGCCTTGATTGACAGTAGCGGTCTTCTTGAAATAGGAGTTAGAAATGGTAACGCAAAGGAACTGACAAAAGCAGATTATGGTGAGAAAGTTTTTTTGAAAGTTAAGAAGATATGAGTTATATTTTTAAAAAAGTTAATTTGCGTAATGTCACGCTTCAGTTTAATTATTGTTTCCCTGTTTTTATCGTTGTCCTTTTTCGCTTGTGTTTCCTCAAAAAAGTCCACCACGGATGGGATTAAAACAGCAGAAGTTAAAGAGTTAAAATACAGACAAGTTGAAAATATAGATAAAGCGATAGAGCATTTCATTGCGGGGCAAGTTTATGAACTTAAGGGGGATTATGCCAGTGCTATACTTGAATACCAAGATGCCTTAAGGTATCAGCAAAGCCCAGGTATATATAATGCCATTGCGAGGGCATATCAAAAGATAGGCAAGCATTCGCTTGCGGTTCAGATGGCGCTTGAAGCGATTCGGCTTGATTCACTTAACATAACATACCGTGAGACGCTTGCGGACATTTATGTTGAAACATTTGAGGTTAAAAAAGCAATAGGGGAATTTGAAAAAATTCTCAAAATTGACTCTTTAAATTATAACGCTCTCTTTAATTTAGCTCACCTTTATGAGAATGACAAACCACTTCGTTCACTTGAACTTTACAATAAAATCATTAAAAATTATGGTCCAGAATGGAATACCCTTCAAAGGATAGCTGAGATTTCATTCCGCCTTGGAAAATTTTCCGAATCAGCTCAAGCTCTTGAAATGATGATTGAAATTGACCCATCAAATTATGATCTCAGAAAGTTAACTGCCGAAACATATATAAATGCTGGAGAAATTGGGAAAGCGAAATCAATTTTATCTGAACTTGTTGAAATGAGACCCTCTGACCTTTTCGCAAAATTGAGATATGCTGAGGTGTTGCTTGATTTAAAGGAGAAGGGGAGGGCAATTGAGATTTTAAATGAAATTATCGCTGATGATTCAGCTGGGATAGATATAAAGTTGCAAGTCGGTGAGAGCTTGCTCAGAAACGCAAGCAAAGATTCATCTTATATTGAAATCGCTGAAGGGATTTTCAAAAAGATTTCACAGGCACACCCAAATGATTGGAGAGCGCATTGGTTTCTTGGTATAATCGCATCGGATAAAAAAGATGCTGAAACTTCATTTGAAGAATTTAAAAAAGTTGTTCTTTTGAACTCTCAAACGGTTGAAGCATGGCGTGGCATTGGAATCGCGCTTTATGATATGGGAAGGTTTGAGGAATTAATAGAGTGGATGAATAAGGGGATTGATAAATTCCCCGACGATTTCATACTTAATTTTCTTCTTGGTTTGGGTTATCATCGGCTTGACAGGAATAACGAGGCTGTAACACCACTTGAGAAGGCGCTTTCACTTGATCCAAAAAACATTGATGTCATAAGCACGCTTGCCCTTGTATACGATGCGATAGGATTAACCGTAAAATCAGATTCGCTCCACGAACTTGGCTTGAAGATAAGCCCAAATAATCATCTCATTTTGAATAATTACAGTTACACACTCGCTGAACGTGGTGAAAAACTTGAACTTGCGCTTGAAATGGCGAAAAAGGCAATTGAACAAGAACCGGAAAATCCCGCTTACCTTGATACAATTGGTTGGATTTATTTTAAACTTGGCGACTACGAAAAAGCCAAATACTATATCCAAATGGCGGTTGAAAAAGGTGGAAGTCCGGTTGTGATTGAGCATCTTGGCGATGTTTATTTCAAACTTGGAAACATTGACAAAGCAATTGAATACTGGAAAAAAGCGCTTGAAAAGAACCCATCAAACGAAAAATTAAAGGAAAAAATTAAAGGTGGCAAAATTTAAAAAAGTCACTCTAATTTTACTTGCCGTTTTACTTTCATCTTGTGCCCCTACGAAAAAGGTCATGATTGAGCCAAGCGTTGAAATCGCCTTGACAAAGATTCGTTCAAGAAATGAGGGTATAAAAAATTTGACCGCTGCTGGGAAAATCACAATTGAATTACAAGAGCATTCAAATTCTGCAAACTTTGAACTTGAGATAAAAAGACCTGATACGCTCTTTATGAAAGTTAAAACAATCTTTGGGATAAATATCGGAGAGATAAAAGTTTATGGCGATGGATTTGAGTTAAACGACAGGTTTAACGATAGGATGCTTTATGGCAATGTTGGGGATTACATGAAAAGATTTGTGGGTTTAAATCTTTCAACAGGAGAACTTGTAAATCTATTTCTTGCATGCCCAAATGTTGGCGAAATTGAGAACAGCGAGGATTTTATAATTTACACAAGAGAGGACGAATATGAGAAAATTTTTAAGTTCAATGATGAACTTGAGCTTGAAAGTTATATTCTATCAAAGGATGGGTTTGTGCTTTTTGAGGTTAGATATTCAAAATTCATTGATCTTGGTGGTGTGACTTTGCCAAGGGTTGTGAAGATTTATGACGATTCTGGGCGAGCACTTCATCTGACTTTTTCGGAAATAAAATTGATACGGGTGAATGAGAGAAAAAGTTAAGATGAGAAAGATTGCTCAAGCTATTGAGAAATTTTTCAGTTCAAGGAAGGATAAAAAGATCGATCCGCTTGATATTTTAATCGCTACGATACTTTCTCAAAACACAAACGATTTGAACAGTGCAAAGGCTTTTGAAAATTTGAAGGCGAGGTTTCCACGATTTGAGGATATCATTAATGCTGATGTTAAGCAAATAGAGGAAGCTATTAAAATTGGGGGACTTGCGCATCAAAAAGCGGTCAGGATAAAAAAGTTGCTTACTGAGTTGAAGGAGAAAGTTGGGCGTCTTGACCTATCTTTTCTTTCTAAAATTTCGGTTGAAGAGGGAATTAAGTTTTTGACGACATTTAAAGGTGTAGGTTTGAAGACAGCAAGTTGTGTTTTACTTTTTGGTTTCAATAAGGATGTTTTTCCTGTTGACACCCACATACATAGAATTCTTAATAGGGTTGGTGTCGTTAAAACTAAAACGCCAGATGAAACATTTCACAAAGTTAAAAATTTAATTCCTTCTGGTTCAGCATATGTGCTTCACACAGGACTTATAAAGTTCGGGCGTTTGATATGTCGCGCGAGAAACCCTTTGTGTGGAGTTTGTCCAATTTACAGCATTTGTAAATTTAGGGATAAGAAATTTTTTAAAGACAAAAGCAAGGGTTTGGGACTTAAACTGACTAAGAAAGGGGAGTTTATTTTGCTTGATGAAATTTAAGCATAAAAACAAAAAAGGAGAAAAAAATGGTTGGGCGGAGAGAATTTCTAAAAAATTCAATTCTTTTCGGATTAGGAACTTTAGTTTTCAAAAGGATGAAATTTTTTCCGTTTGTTGAAACATCAAAGGCAGAATCTCAAAGTCGTCCAGTTTTAATTTCAACTTGGAGGCAGGGTATAGCAGCAAATGAGATGGGGATTAAGGTTTTATCTGAAGGTGGAACGGCGCTTGATGCAGTTGAACTCGGTGTGAGAACAGCTGAGGATGACCCGAGGGTGATGAGCGTAGGATATGGAGGGCTTCCGGATGAATGTGGGCATGTTACGCTTGATGCTTGCATAATGGATTGGCAATTTAACGCTGGAGCAGTTGCCTTTGTTCAGAAATGTAAAAATCCCGTTTCGGTCGCAAGGAAAGTTATGGAATTAACAAAGCATGTTTTCATAGTGGGTGATGGCGCTGATAGGTTCGCTAAAATGATAGGCTTCCCTGAGGTTGACCTTTTAACTGATGAAGCAAGGAAAAGATGGCTTGAATGGAAAAGAAATATAAGCCAAAACGATAACTGGCTCTCACCTGAGGAAAATCACGACACAATCGCAATGCTTGCACTTGACGGACAGGGAAGAGTAGCTGGAGCTGTCACAACAAGTGGTCTAGCTTGGAAAATCCACGGCAGAGTTGGTGATTCTCCAATAATTGGCGCTGGACTTTATGTTGATGGTGAGGTTGGCGCAGCAGGTTCAACTGGGGTAGGCGAAGCGGTTATAAGAACATGCGGAAGTTTTCTCGTAGTTGAATATATGAGAAACGGGATGCACCCGCAAAAGGCAGTTGAAGAGACATTGAAAAGGGTTCTAAAAGTTAACAAAAAGTGGATTGACAAAGACCCGAATTTCCAAGTTGCGTTTATAGCTGTAAATTTGAAGGGAGAAATTGGAGCAATGGGGCTTAGAAAAGGATTCCAGTATGCTCTCTATAAAGATGGCAAGAATCAATTCCTTGATGCGCCAAATCTTATATAATCCCTGTTTTTATCTCTTTTATATATGGGATTCTTAAAAGTTCTGTTAAAAAGCGATGATGAGCTGGATGCTTGTCGCAATATGAAAGGCTTATCTTCAAAATCCCATTTTCCTCGTTCAGTTGATACTGGCTTGGTCTGATCTCGTGCTCGGATAAAATTTCAATCAGTTCGGCTCTTCCTTTCCCTTTATCGTCGTAGATTTCAAGTTGTATCCGCGTGAAATGACATTTGCCAAGAAGTGATTTCTCAATGTTTGCCAATATAGTTAAAACTAAAAGCACAATGAATGTAAAGATAGTAGCAAGTAACAATTGGTTTGCACCAATAGCAATACCGATAGCAGCGACCACGAATATGGTCGCTGCCGTTGTTAATCCAGCTATTGTCCCTTTTGATTGTATGATTGTCCCAGCGCCTATAAATCCTATCCCAGTTACAACTTGAGCAGCAATTCTTCCCGGATCAGATGAAATTTTCATAGATAGTATCGTATAAAGAGCTGAACCAAGACAAATCAAAATGTTCGTTCTAAAGCCAGCTGGTTTTCCTTTAAGTTCTCTTTCAAGCCCAATTAGTCCGCCAAATAAAACTGCGAGGAAAAATTTTAAAAGATCAAGATGAAATGCCTCACCCATAAAATTCCACAAGTATGGTTTTTACCCTAAAACTCTATATCCAGCCTCTTCAACTTTCTGTTTGACATCTTCAATTTTAAGCTCGCCCGTGTATACAATTTCAAGGGTTTTATTTTGATGATCTGCCTTCGCTGATAGAACATTTTTCAACTGCTTCACTGCATTTTCTACCGTCATCTCACAATGATGACAGGTCATGCCTTCAACCGTGAGTGTTAACCGATTCATTTTTACCTCAAATTTTTATTTTTTTAATTCTAAGCGAGTTTGTAACCACAAGAACTGAACTAAAGGACATTGAAAGAGATGCTAACACCGGTTTGAGAAGAAGACCAGTAAAGGGATAAAGTATGCCAGCGGCTATCGGTATAAGTATTATGTTGTAGAAGAAAGCCCAGAAAAGGTTTTGTTTTATGATTTTATATGTTTTTGAAGAAATTTTTATCACTTGTAGGACGCCCTTTATATCATCTTTCAAAAGAATAATGTCTGCAGTTGCTGATGCAACTTCCGTCCCAGAACCAATTGCTATCGCAACATCCGATTTTGCAAGTGCGGGGGCATCGTTAATCCCATCCCCAACCATGGCAACAATGTAACCGGATTTTTTAAGCTCATCTATCTTTTCAGATTTCTGTTCTGGCAAAACCTCGGCGAAAACCTTATCAACACCAATTTTATTTGCTATCGCCCTTGCCGTCTTGTAATTATCACCAGTTAGAAGTGCAACATCTATCCCAAGTTTTTTCAGCTTTGATATCGTTTCTTTAGCATCATATTTGATCGTGTCAGCAATTGCTATTAGACCGACAACCTTTCTATCAACCGCAACAAAAACAGGAGTTTTACCTTCGTTACTTAAAATGTCAATTGTGTTTTCAAATTTTTTCATATCTATCCCAAGGTTTAACATAAATGTTAAGTTCCCGACAGCAACCTCAAATGAATCAACATTTGCGAAAACACCTTGACCAGGGATTGAGAAAAAGTTTTTAGGTTCAGACAATTTTAGGTTTCTGAGCCTGGCATATCTGACAATTGCTTCACCAAGTGGATGTTCGGAGTTCCTTTCAACGGATGCCGAAAGGCGAAGTATTTCATCCTCAGTTAAATTTCCAAGTTTTATTATATCAGTGACCTCTGGTTTTCCGTATGTTATCGTCCCGGTTTTATCAAAAACCACAAGATTAACTTTGTTTGCGACCTCAAGAGATGTGCCGTTTTTAATTAAAATCCCCATCTCAGCTGATTTACCAGCTGCTACAACGATCGCAGTTGGTGTGGCAAGCCCAAGGGCACAGGGACAAGCAACAATTAAAGTCGCAATAAAATTCATCAACGCAAAAGTAAATCCATAACCAAGAAGATACCAAACGATGAAAGATAAAGTCGCAATTGAGATTACTATCGGAACGAAGACAGATGCCACCTTGTCAGCAAGTTTCTGAATCGGTGGTTTACTTGCAAGTGAATCCTTAACAAGCTGAATTATTTTTGAAAAAACTGTATCCTTTCCGACATTTGTCACCCTGAACTTGAAACTTCCCGCCTTATTTAGCGTTGACCCTATCACAATATCCCCGGGTTTTTTCTCAACGGGCATGCTTTCACCTGTTATGACAGATTCATCAACCGAGGCATATCCCTCTATTATAACTCCATCAACAGGGATTCTTTCACCTGGTTTAACTAAAACGATGTCGCCTGGTTTTATATCTTTAACCTGAACAGTTATTTCTTCGCCATCTTTTACAAGTGTTGCTGTTTTCGGTTGCAGAGATGAGAGCTTCTTGATCGCGGTTGCGGTTTGAGCCCTTGCCCTCGTTTCAAGAAGACGCCCAAGCAAAATCAAAGTTATTATGACAGCGGAGGTCTCATAGTAAACATCCGGTGTTCTACCTATTGAAGTGAAAACGCTTGGGATGAAAGTCGCAACGACGCTATATAAATACGCAGAACCGGTTCCAATCGCAATTAAAGTGTTCATATCAACAGACAAGTGGCGAATTCCCGCAAGAAAACTCCTGAAAAATTTTCCCCCACCGTAAAACATCACAGGCGTGGTCAATAGGAAAAGAATGTAATTTACAACAGTTCTATCACCAAAATGATGGAAAAAATGTGATAACATGTCAAGTAGAATTAAAGAAGTCAAGATAGAGCTAAAGATGAATCGCTTTTTCAGGTCTTCATATTCACGCTTTTTGATTATTTCCTCGTAAAGTTCAACATCTTCCTCGGCAAGATGCGGAACTTTAAAGCCGAACTTTTCAATCTCGCTTTTTATATTATCAACCGAAATTAAAGTTGAGACAAATTCAACGGTTAAATTCTCAGTGGCTGGATTGATATTTACACTTACAACACCGTCTAACTTTGATATTGAATTTTCAACTATTGAAGCAGATGCCGATGCCAATCCTTCAATAGGTATGGTTATTTTTTGAATCGCAACATCATATCCGATTGACCTTACGGACTTTATCACATCTTTAAGATTTAGCGTTTTATCCGATTCAAATTCAATCGTTGCTTTTTCTGTGACCAGATTTACAACTGCATTTTTTACCCCGGGAAGCTTTTGGAGATTGTTTTGAACCTTCAGCACACAACTTGCGCAGGTCATACCAACAATCGGAATCTCAATCTTTAATACCTTTGTGATGTTTAATTTCTCTATTTCCCTCTCCCTTTCGCTCATGCCTTTTGGCTTAAATTAATTTTCACACTTCAAATATAACCTTTGCGTTGTAAAAATTCAAGAACGCCTTGAAAAAGTCAGTTTTATTCTTTATATTATATACCGAAAAAGCGCCCGTAGCTCAACTGGATAGAGCGTCTGGCTACGGACCAGAAGGTTGGGGGTTCGAGTCCCTCCGGGCGTGCTAATTTTATTGCTCTTCCTCCCCAGATGATAACCCAAGGTCACCGAAAAGTTGCATCCTTGCCTTCTCAGACATCATGCTTGGATTCCAACGCGGTTCCCAGACGATTACAACATCGGCATCCTTAACTCCAGGGATTTGAAGAAGTCGCTCACGAACTTGCTGACTTATAAATGTATGAGCAGGACACCCCGGAGCAGTCAATGTCATCTTAACACCTACCCAATCATCAATTATTTTTACCTCATAAACAAGCCCTAAATCAACGATGTTTATCGGAATCTCGGGGTCATAGCATTCCCTAAGAGCTTCATATACCTGTTCTTCTGTCACCATGGCTTTGCTTACCTTTTTTCTTTTAATATAACACTTTGTTCAAACTTTTAGAAATCACCTCTTTTTCCTTTTTCCCGAATGGGATTCGTAAATTTCAAGCTTCTCAAGCATTTGGATGGTTTTATTTATCTGCTCCCTCAACTCCGCAAATGATGAAATCAACTTGTTTATCTCATCAGATGGGAAATCGGAGTCAGCGCTGATCTTTGAAAGCAATCTATCTATACCGGCTCTCATACGTTCATAACTTCTTAAAAAAGAACGACGCATTAATTTTGGTGTTAATTTAACTGACCGAAGTTTTATCCTCGGACCCGTTCCATAAATTTCAACTTCCATAAGGAGTTTCTCTATGCTTTCAGGCAAATCATAAAGGGTTGTTTCGCCAGTATCAATAAGTTCAAATTTTCGGCTTCGCTTAATTAAGTTAACAAACTCTGGAAATGATGGTAGTGGGACATTCGGATGTTTGTATTTTATGATAAGATAAACTTTTCGCGCTGGGACGAGAACTTCATCATCATTTGAGATGATATCATCAATTATTTTAACTAACTTTCTGCTTAACATTTCAATCGTACAAAATTGATTCTTCGGTTTCCTTATCAAAAAAGTGCGCCTTCCTCATATCAATTACAAGTTCCTTTAAAGCTCCAACTTCAGGCTCCTCATGAGCTGGGACTCTCGCAACACATTGTGCTGTTGTAGTGGCAAAGTAAATGTAAATCTCATTCCCCATCGGCTCAACGACATCAACTAAAATTTTTATCCTCTCACCATTTTGTATCTGTGTATAAATCGGATCATAAATATGTTCTGGTCTTATACCAAATATCACACGCTTTCCAATATAATTTTTCAATTTGTCTTGATATTCCTCTGGGATTGAAAGTTTAATTCCACCGTCACTCTCAATAAATTTTAAACCATCTTCTAAAACAATTTCACCTTCAATGAAGTTCATTGACGGGCTTCCTATGAAACCGGCGACAAATTTATTTTTAGGAAAGTTGTAAAGATTTAATGGTGTGTCTATTTGCTGTATGATTCCATCTTTCATCACAACGATTCTGTCCCCCATAGTCATCGCCTCTATCTGATCGTGCGTGACATAAATCATCGTAGCGCCAAGTTTCCGATGGAGTTTTGAAATTTCGGTTCTCATTTGAACTCTAAACTTTGCGTCAAGATTACTCAACGGCTCATCAAATAAAAAAACCTTTGGATTCCTGACTATGGCTCTTCCAACAGCAACCCGCTGTCTTTGACCGCCTGAGAGCTCCTTTGGCTTTCTATCAAGCAGATGCTCAATCCCAAGTATTTTTGCTGCTTCTTTAACCCTTTTGTCAATCTCGCTTTTCGGATACTTTCTGAGTTTTAAGCCAAACGCCATGTTCTCGTAGACAGTCATATGCGGATAGAGTGCGTAATTTTGGAAAACCATTGCGATATCTCTATCCTTTGGAGGAACATCATTAACAATTTTATTATCAATATAGATAAATCCACTTGTAACTTCTTCAAGACCAGCTATCATTCTCAAAGTTGTCGTTTTCCCGCAACCTGAGGGACCAAGCAAGACCATAAATTCACCATCTTTTACTTCAAAAGTTGCATTCTTTACGGCGACAACATTATTCGGGTAGATTTTGCTCACATTTTCAAGCCGAACCTCCGCCATTTAAATCCACCTCCACTCTATTTTTAAGTTTTGAACTCCTCAATTAAAAATTTACCACGCTTGACAAAATTTTAAAAAAGTTCGGGAATGAAATTTTAACGCAGTCCGGATTGTCAATCACTGTCTCGCCTTCAGCTATTAACCCGGCGATTGAAAAAGCCATAGCTATCCTATGGTCGTTAAATGTTTTTATAAGCGCACCTTTTAATTTGTTCTTGCCTTCAAACGCAAAGCCATCTTCATATTCTTCAACATCAAGACCCATCGCTCTGAGGTTTTCAACAATTGCTTTAATCCTATCGCTTTCCTTTTTTCTGAGCTCTGAAGCATCTCTGACTTCAAATTTACCTTCGCCGATAGCACCTGCAATTGAAAGTATCGGAATCTCATCTATTACACCGGGTATTACATCGCCTGAGAGTGTTAAGTTTTTCAAATTGACTTCTTTCTTTGATTTAACGATTACATCACCTATCGGTTCGCCCATGACTTCTTTTACATTTTCTGTTTCAATGTCTGCGCCCATTTGTCTAAGAATTTCAATGAAAGCTGTCCTCGTTGGGTTCAAGGTCACATTTTTTATCCTGATGTTTGAATTTGGGATTATCACTCCAGCAACTATGAAAAACGCTGCTGAAGAGATATCGTTTGGAATGATATAATTAGCTGGTTCAATTCTTTTGCCACCTTCAACTTCAATGATTTTTTTACCGTTTTCAAAATGAGCCTTTAAGCCGAGCAAACGCTCAGTGTGATCTCGTGTTGGAATCCTTTCAATTATTTTAGTCTTTCCATCCGCATGTAAACCTGCGAAAATTAGACATGACTTAACTTGAGCGCTTGGGATTTCGGGTTCATATTCAATTGGATTTAAACTGTCAACGCCATAAATTTTCAAAGGAGCGGTTCCTTCTTCCGTGGGCTCAATTTTTGCTTCCATCATTTGAAGTGGTTTAACGATCCTCCGCATAGGTCTTTTTCTTAAAGAATCATCCCCTGTTATTTCAGAGTCAAATTTTTGACCGGCGAGTATCCCGGCGAGAAGACGAATCGTCGTCCCAGAATTCCCAGCGTCAAGAATTGAATGTGGCGGGGAAAGCTTTTTAATTCCTTTACCCTTTATTTTCAATTTTTCCCCGATTTCAATTTCAACGCCAAGTTTTTGGAGGCACTCAAGCGTTTTATTTGTGTCACCTGCGAAGAGGAAATTTTCAATCGTATTTTCCCCATCTGACAAGGCAGAAATTAAAGCAACCCTATGTGAAATTGATTTGTCACCAGGAGGATATACTATCCCTTTGATTTTATTTACTTTCGTGATTTTCATCGTCTATAAAAGGGTTCTTTTCTAAAATAAAAAAGGGGTTGCACTTTGAGGCAACCCCGCTGATAAACTTTGCCCGTTAAGCTTCGGGCGAACCCTCTGAAGCCGTTGTCTCTTCAACAGATTCCCTTTTCTCGGCGCCAACCTTCGCTTCAAGCTCCTCAACCCTTTTTACAAGTTCGTCAATTTTCTCCTGTAGGGATTTAAATTTCGTATCAACATAATTTTTTGAAACACCGCCTGCCTTCGCTGCTGGCGCCTTCTTTGCTGGCTTCTTGGCTGACTTCTTCGCTTTTGCCATATTTGCTCCCTCCGGTTTTAATTTTGATTAAATTTTTCATTTAACTGCGTAAGGCACTTTCTCAAGTAATAAAATCTCACCGTCCATCTCCGGTGGAATAGAAATTCCCATAATTGTCAATATCGTCGGTGCTATATCGCCAAGTTTCCCGTCTTTCTTCAATTCACCACGATAATCGTCCATGACAAGTATAAATGGGACTTGACTTGTTGTATGAGCTGTATGCGGTTCACCTGTTTCAGGGTCAATCATTTTTTCGGCGTTCCCGTGGTCAGCGGTAATTATCATAACATAGCCATTTTCCTTTACAGCTTTGTAAATTCGCCCAATGCATGTGTCAACCGCTTCTATCGCCTTAACAGCAGCCGGAATTATACCCGTATGTCCAACCATATCGGGATTTGCAAAATTGAGCACAATTAAATCATATTTGCGCTTATTTATTTCTTCAACAACTCTGTCAGTTACTTCAAATGCGCTCATCTCCGGCTTCAAATCGTATGTAGCTACTTTTGGCGAGGGTATCAAAACTCTATCTTCACCTTCAAATGGGTCTTCACGCCCACCACTGAAAAAATAAGTCACATGAGCGTATTTTTCCGTCTCGGCGATTCGTAATTGTTTCAAACCTTGTTTTGAAATAACTTCACCAAGCGTGTTAGTTAAATAAACTGGCTTGAACGCAATTGGAACATCAAAATCGTCATCATATTCAGTCATCGTGACGAAATAAACATCAAGTTTTCTTCGCTGAAACTTGTCAAAGTCATTGCTGATGAAAGCCCTTGTCAATTGTCTTGCTCTGTCAGCTCTAAAGTTGAAAAATATAATAGAATCGCCATCTTTAACTTGTCCGATCGGGTTGCCGTTTTCATCAACAACTATGAACGGAACGACAAATTCATCTGTTACGCCTTTTTCATAAGATTTTAAAATTCCTTCCTCAGCGCTTTTAAATTTTTCACCCTGGGCTTCCGTCATCGCCCTGTAATATTTTTCAGTTCTTTCCCAACGATTGTCCCTATCCATTCCATAATATCTACCGCCGACGACGGCGATTTTTCCAACCCCAATTTCTTTAGCTTTTGCTTCAAATTGCCTCACATATTCAATAGCACTTGATGGTGGTGTGTCCCTCCCATCAAGAAGCGCATGTACATATACCCTTTCAACATCGTTCATCTTTGCAAGCTCAAGCAGAGCATAAAGGTGTTCAATATGGCTATGAACTCCACCATCGGATAAAAGTCCAACAAGATGAAGAGATCCGTTGTTCCGTTTTACATTTTCAATAGCTCCAAGCAATACATCGTTTTTGAAAAAATCACCATTTTTTATTGACTTGCTTATTCTAACTATGTCTTGATAAACAATTCTTCCAGCTCCGATATTTAAGTGTCCGACCTCGGAGTTCCCCATCTGTCCATCTGGCAATCCAACATATTCTCCAGAGGCATGAATTGGAACCCAAGGGTAATTTGCATAAAGGAAGTCAAAATTTGGTTTTTTTGCAAGTGCTATGGCATCCGCTTGTATAGGGACATTTTCATCACGAATTCCAAATCCATCAAGAACGATGAGAATAACTTTGCGCATTTTAACAATTTTTTGTTTTAAAAACTCCTTCAAATTGAAATATAAAAAGTTTTACACATAATTTCAACTGATTTTGCCCCAATTCAGTGGATGGTTATCTTTGGGGCAATTTTCATAGGCACTGGCGGAGTTCCACCCCTTGCAAGAAAGACATAAAATGATTGGAATGAACCGTTAATTTGAATGGTTTTCGTTCCTGGTTCCCAAGTTTGAGGATTTATAATTTTGGGTCTCAGATCAAAATTTCCAGCTATGGTATGAAGTTGAAGGTTATGCGAGGTTAAGTTTAAAATTCCAAGCCCAATTGGTGTATCAGGATTATTGAGCGAGTCAAGTTTGGCGGTAGAATAAATTCCAGAGGAATCTCTGTAAATTGCCATCATTTCAATTGGTATTTTTGAGGCGTCATATGTCTTTGGGGCTTGAACCCCGGTTGAAAATTTAAAGCCAATAGCTATCAAGTTTGAAAGCTCCACACCGCTATATTTTGCACCTATTAAGCTCATAACCCCAGCAGAATCATCATAAACAGCGATAACGGAGTCCATCTTAATTGCTTTACCTTCAACAGTTAAGTTTATGTAAGGTAGAATTTCACTTTGTTGTTCTTTTTGACAGGAGGTCAACAGGATTGTAATTACAAACAGGAGAAACGATTTAAATTTCATAGCCTTTCCAATCTATCTTTCGCTTTTTTTGCAACTGGGCTTCTTGGGTATTCTTTGAGTACGCGATTCATGTACTCCTTTGCTTCTTTTATCTTTCCAAGAGCAGCATAACAACGCCCAAGCATATACAGAGCATCGGGTGTTTTTGTTGACTTCGTTTGAGCCACATAATTAAAATATTCAATTGCTTTGTCATATTGTTTCAATGCGAAGTAACTTTCACCAAGCCAATAGATCACATTTATTTTTAAGTTTGCCTGAAGGTCGCTTTTCAAAAGTGTGTCAAAGTATGCGATTGCGTTTTTATAGTTTCTATTTCTGAAACTGCTCAAACCCTTGTTGTAATAACTTCTAAATTCTTTCTCTGTCATCTTGATCGTTGGCTCTGGGATTATTTCGGGAAGTTTTACCTCGCCTTTTACTTCCCCGGCAACCGTTGTTGGTGGTTTGGTTGATAACTTTACTTCAAGTTCCGCGATTTTCGCCTCCAGATCGCGGATTCGTTTTTTGTATTCAACTATCTCGCTATCTCTTTTTGCCAGTTCAACCGCAAATTGTGGCTCGGCTTGTGGCGTTGATTCATATTGTGCAATTTTTGCTGAAAGTTCACGACTTCTTTGTTTCTCGTATTCAAGCTGCAAACCAAGGTCAGATATCTTTGCTGTCAGCTGATCGTTTGTCTCTTGAAGTGAAGCAACCTTTTTCTCAAGCTCACTTTTTTCGCTTTGAAGCTTTGCAACTTGACTTTGTAGATTTGAAACCTGCTTTTTCAAAGATTCATTTTCCTCAGATAATGTTGATAATTCAGTTGTATCAATTTCTCCCGTTGTTTCCTTAACAACTTCCCCGTAGATGTCTTCTTGTTCAGCTGTTGATGCACACCCTTGGATTGATAAAATTAACCAAATCCCCGCGATAAGAATTAATAAATAATTCAGCACCTTCATGGCTGGGAAATCCTTTTTGTTTGACTTGCTTTAAGATAAAAAAGTATATGGTAAAAGTCAAGAAGCGCTCTGTTGAAAATTAGGCGTGAAAGTTTTATTTTTATTTAAAAAGGAGTTAAAAATGGCGAGGATTTCTTCAATAGCTCTATCGTTGCTTCGGTTTGCTACTGGTTTAATGCTTGCGCTTTTTCACGGTCTTGGGAAAGTTAACGGTGCGCTTGGTTTCTTCTTTGGAGATAAGGAATGGCGCTTCATTCAAACTGTTGCAAATCTTGGTTTCCCAGCCCCGGTTGTTTTCGCTTCTCTTTCAGCTTTAGCTGAATTTGTCGGTGGTTTGCTTCTCGCTGTGGGACTTTTCACAAGATATGTATCCGCATTTATCGCTATAAATATGGCTGTTGCAGTTTATAGTAATCTCGTTAATAACACTAAATATGAGCTTGCACTTTTGTATTTCTTGATATCGCTTGTCTATCTATTTAAAAGTGGTGAGGGAATTTCCCTTGATAATTTCATAAGGAGGGGAAAAATCTGAAGTTTTGTCGGGGCGCCCGGACTCGAACCGGGGACCTCTTGCTCCCAAGGCAAGCGCGCTAACCATCTGCGCTACGCCCCGCTTTTCAAACACAAATATATCAAACTAACCTCAAAAAATCAACTTTATGGAAATTCTGCTAAAAAAAGGAAAAGAAAAGAAAATAAAAAATTTCTACCTCTGGGTCTTCAAAGACGAAATTGAAAACCTTGAACAATTAAAAAACAAACCAGCACAAATAGTTGATGTGAAAAGCTCCTCCGGAGAGTTCCTCGGCAGAGCTTTTCTCAACCCAAAATCGCACATAGTTGCACGAATGCTGACGCTTGAAGATGAGAAAATAAATTCCGATTTTTTCAAGCGAAGGATTAAGGATGCAATTGAAAGGAGAAAAAAACTTAAAATAAAGTCAAACGCCGTTCGCCTCATCCACGCTGAAGCTGATTTCTTACCCGGATTGATAGTTGATAAGTTTGGGGGTTATCTCGTACTTCAAACACGCATAGCTGGAATTGAGAATTTCAAACACGAAATAGTTTCAATTCTCACCGATATTGTGAAAACCTCAGGAATTTACGAAAGAAGCGATATGGAGTCAAGAAAAGAGGAGGGACTTGAAATTACTTCTGGAGAACTTTATGGACATGTTCCAAGATATGTTGAAATTGAGGAAAATGGTTTGAAGTTTTTAGTTGATCTGCACTACGGTCAGAAGACAGGGTTTTATCTTGATCAGCGAGATAATAGGAAAAAAGTTCAAGGGTTGATAAATAAAGGTGATAAAGTTCTTGACCTTTTTTGTTATTCAGGGGCTTTCAGCATTTATTGCGCAAGCGCTGGAGCCATGGTTATAGGGATTGACTCCGATAGAAGTGCCACTGACCTTGCGAGGGAAAATGCAAAATTAAACAATGTCTCAAATAAAGTTAAATTCCTAACCGCTGATGCATTTGAAACAATTGAAGAGATGGCTAATTCAGGTGAAAAGTTTGACCTTGTGATAATTGACCCACCAGCGATGACGAAGACGAAAAAAGGAGCTGAAAGCGTTAAATGGGCTTTTTATAAACTCGCCCTCAATGCTTTGAAAATGCTTGACCCCGGGGCTAAACTTGTTATATCATCGTGTGCATATCATATCTCGCTTGACCTTCTTCAGGAAGCGATAAGATTTTCCGCAAATGACCTCGGAAAGAGATTAAGGGTTATTGATATAACTTTTCAACCCGAAGACCATCCCTGGATTTTGCAAATGCCAGAGACATTGTACTTGAAAACAATTTATCTTGAGGTTCTAAAATGAAATCCGAAGAGGTTTTCAGAAGTTTCTTCAAAACGAAATCATCTCTCGTTATCGCTCATCGTGGTTATTCAAAAATCGCTCCCGAAAATACAATTTCAGCTTTTAAACTCGCGGTTCGTTTTAAAGCAGATATGATTGAACTTGATGTCAGAATCACAAAAGACGGTACGCCTGTTATAATCCATGACTCAAAAGTTGATAGAACGACAAATGGGACTGGAAGGGTCAAAAACTTTTACCTTTGGGTTCTCCGCGAACTTGACGCAGGGAGTTGGTTTGACCATAAGTATATCGGTGAAAAAATCCCCACCCTTAAGGAGGTTTTTGACGCTGTCGGTGGGAAAATCCCAATCAACATTGAAATTAAAAGCGCAAGCATCAAAGATAAGCTTACCGAGAAAGTACTAGCTGTGATTTATGAGAATGAAATCGCTGATAATGTCTTGATCAGCTCTTTTGATCCAAGGGTTTTGAAAAATGTCAGAAAACTCACAGACGAAATCCCAACGGGATTTCTTTATCATTATCCAATTTATTTTAACCCCGTCAGAACCCTTTTAAATCTCGGTGCGAATGTTCTGATACATAATTACAAATTCACAACACCCAAACTCGTTGAAAAGCTTCACAACGCTGGGTTTAAGATATTTGTCTACACTGTTAACAGCCCCAATCACATCTTGAAAATGCTTGAAATCGGCGTTGACGGCATAATAACTGACGATGTCAAATTAACGAGGCGAATTTTAAACTCATTTAATCAAACTTAAAGTTGACTTAACTTTTTGAGTCATCGGCATCGTCATCTCAACCTGACCTGATATTCCCATCGCTATATCCATTTCGGTGTCCATTTCCGAATAAACTATTACCCCGCTTTTAACTTCAACCCATACAGTGCCCTTGTTTTTCCCTTCGCCTTCGAGCCCATAATTCATCCCTTGAATAGTCCCACTCCCACTTAGTGAAAGGTTTGCGTCAAGTTTTAACCTTGCACATTCTAAACCGAGTTTCTCTTCAATGCCTTCAAAAGTATATTCCCCATTTGTCTTGACAATCGTTTTGCCCTCTTCGGCAGTTGATGTATCAGAATATGAGAACGACCAGGATTTGCCTGGCGTTAATTTGTCTTGCGGAAATACGAGCGAGAATGTATAATTTCGCTTATCAATTCTCCTTGTTCCACCGCCCATCGGGATTTGAACTTCACCTCCCTCAATGATTTCGTAATTCAAGGGTTTCCCGTATTTATCATGAACTTGTTTAAATTTGAAAGCGATTGGGAAGGAAAACGTTGTATCCATCGGTGGCATCTGTGTTTTAATGCTTGTCTTTATCGTGTCAATGGAGATTATCATTTCAACATTTCCATTTGGAGAGACATTTTGGATGAGATACTTGAATTTTGATTCTGTCTTTGAGAAAACAACCTGTTCCATTCCCATTGCTGATTGTATCACCGTTGTCTCAGATAGAAGCAAATAATTGAATGTTTGCCCCGGCTCCGGCTGAAAACGCAAAGAAACACCTTGTGAAAATCCAAATTCAACAAGGATAAATAGGACAAGCGAAAATATTGATGGTTTCCTCATCTTTAAATTTCCATTTTGTTTTAATTTGCGAGTTTGTCTTCGTTTAATTTCGGCTTGAAATCTGAATTTGCAATTCTATATGCGACCAAATAACAAAGTTTCGCAACCTTTTCAATTTTTGCGAAGTTAATTTTGCTGACTTCGTCTGATACCTTGTGATAATCTTCATGTTCACCTGAGTGGAAAAAGATGACAGGGATGCCTTTTCTTGCGAAGTTTGCTTGGTCACTTCTTGGAAAGTCCCTTTCTCCATCATATGAAAACTTAAATCCGATTTTTTGATTTTCTTCTTCTGCGATCCTTTTCATATCTTCGCTGTAACTCCAACCGATCAAGATTAAGCTATCAATTGAATTCCTCCCAATCATATCAAGATTTATCATCGCAACCGTTTTTTCAATTGGGAAAAGCGGGTTGTCAACATAATATCTTGAGCCAAGCAATCCCTTTTCTTCACCGCAGAAAGCGATGAAAAGAAGGCTTCTTTTCGGTTTCTTCTTATTCAAAGCAAATGCCTTAGCAACCTCAATCATTCCAACTGTTCCAGAAGCGTTGTCATCAGCGCCGTTGTAAATGCTATCTTTTCCCATTGTCCCCGTAGTATAACCAACATGGTCATAGTGTGCCCCTATGATGATAACCTCATCTTTTAACTTCTCATCTTCGCCTTCAATTAAGCCAACGACATTATTTGCATAGACCTTTTCCTTTGCGAAACTTATCTTCATTTTAATTTTTACATTTTCAAATTTAAACGATTTTGGTTTCAGCGTTTCATCAATTGATCTCTGTATATCTTTCAAGACCTGTATATCACCGAATAGTGCTTTTATGAAGTTTTCCCCAGCTTCAATTGAAGGTGGCATTTTGCTGAGTTGATATGACAGTTGAATCGGCAAAGAAGCGCGGGGCAAATTTTTGTAAAGTTTGGGCCAAACATAACCCCTCGGCTTTAAAACTGAATGATTAAGCGGATCCGGGATGATTATAACTCCAACTGCACCGTGTTCAAAAGCGTTTTGAGCTTTATATCTCGGGAATGAATATCTTGTGGGATTTTTCCCATTAAATACACTTGTTGTGTCGCTTTCCTGTGGTTCATCCCTTAACACAACAACTATTTTATCTTTTACATCTATTCCCTCGTAATCGTCATAGCCGTATTCCTTCGCTGTAATCCCGTAACCTGCGAATATGACTTCTGCCTCAATTTCACCATCTGCGAAGTTAAACGGGATGAAATCCTCACCAAGTTTAAAAACTATCTGTTCCCCATTTTTTGACAAAATTAAAGCGTTCTGCTCAGCAAGGTCAATTCTTACGAACTCAACCCTTTGGAAATAACTTCCGTTTACCGGTTTTAATCCATATTGCTTAAACCTCTCGGCTATGAAATTTCCAGCGATATCAAGTTCAGGGCTTGGTGTGTTTCTCCCTTTTAAAGAGTCGGATGCAAGAAAAGATATATTTTGTGCGATGCTTTCGGCAGTGATTAATTCAAGCCCGCTTTTGAACCCATCTTTTGTGACTGCACAGGACAGAAACAAAACAGGAAGAATTAAAATTAAAAACCTTCTCATATCACTTGACTTTTTTGTTTAAAGGTAAAAAAATTGATGTCGCAAAGCAAGTCCCTTTGCCCGAAACTTTGAATTTTTTTGAGGTTTTGATTAACTTATCAACGAAAACAAAAACAAACGTAAACCTATACCGCTATGACACACCCATTTAAAGAATCAATAAGCACGATAAACATCGGTAGAAGGAAATTGAAAATTTTCAATCTTACCTGGCTTGAACAGCAAGGGCTTGTCAATCTTTCAAAACTCCCTTATACGATAAGAATACTGCTTGAAAACATGGTCAGAAATTGCGATAATTATCTCGTCACAGAGGAGGATGTTAAAACTGTAGCTGGGTGGAAGCCGAAACCGGAGTTAAAAGAAATTCCTTATATGCCTGCAAGGGTTTTGCTTCAGGATTTTACAGGTGTTCCTTGCGTCGTTGACCTTGCTTCAATGAGAGATGCTGTTAAGAAACTTGGGAAAGACCCTAAAATTATAAACCCGCTTAAACCAGTTGACCTTGTCATTGATCACTCAGTTCAAGTTGAATATTTTGGCACATCTTATGCTTTTGATTGGAATGTAAAAAGGGAGTTTGAACTTAACAGAGAAAGGTATGTGCTTTTGAAGTGGGCTCAGAAATCGTTCAAGAATTTCAGGGTTGTTCCCCCTGGCACAGGGATAATCCATCAAGTAAATCTTGAATATCTTTCAAGTGTCGTAAGGGTTGAAGATGGTTTTGCTTTTCCAGATACGCTTGTCGGCACCGACTCCCATACGACCATGATAAACGGCATCGGTGTTCTCGGATGGGGTGTTGGTGGAATTGAAGCTGAGGCAGTAATGCTCGGACAACCATATTATATCACAGTCCCTGAAGTCATAGGTGTGAAGTTAACTGGGGAATTACCCGAGGGAGCAACCGCAACTGATCTTGTTTTGACCGTTACGAATGTTTTGCGAAAGAAAGGCGTCGTTGAAAAATTCGTTGAGTTCTTTGGACCTGGGGTGTCAAAATTGTCAGCCGCTGATAGAGCAACGATTGCGAATATGGCTCCTGAATATGGAGCAACTTGTGGGTTTTTCCCAATTGATGATGAAACACTGAAATATCTTAAGCTAACCGGCAGGGAAAATTTAGCAAAAATTGTTGAGGTTTATGCCAAGGAGCAATTCCTCTTCAGGTATGAGGATTCACCAATACCTGAATATACCGATGTGGTTGAAATTGATATGAGCCAGATAGAGCCGACGCTTGCAGGACCAAGCCGTCCGCAGGATAAAGTTTTGCTGAAGGATATAAAAGTTCATTTTGAAAAAGTATTGAAGGAGAATTACAAGGTTGATAGTGAGCCGAGAAAATCTGTTGAGATTTTTTATCGTGGTAATAAGGTTGAACTTACCCATGGATCAATTGCTATAGCAGCTATAACTTCCTGCACAAACACTTCCAATCCGACTATTTTGATAGGTGCCGGTTTACTTGCGAAAAAAGCGATTGAAAAGGGATTAACAGTTAAGCCCTATGTTAAAACAAGCTTAGCCCCCGGGTCACGGGTCGTTACTGAATACTTGCAAAAAGCTGGTCTTATGCCATACCTTGAATCGCTTGGTTTTCATCTTGTCGGTTATGGCTGCACAACTTGCATTGGCAACAGCGGACCACTACCAGAGCCAATTTCAAAGGCGATCTCTGAAAATAATCTTATCGTCTGCGCTGTTTTAAGTGGCAACAGAAATTTTGAAGCACGAATCCATCCACTTGTTAAGGCGAATTACCTTGCATCTCCAATCCTTGTGGTTGCTTACGCTATAGCTGGTAGAATTGACATTGATTTTAACACCGAGCCAATCGGATATGACCCGAATGGAAATCCTGTTTATTTGAAAGATATCTGGCCAAGTCAAGAAGAGATAAAGGAAACAATTGAAAAGGTCCTTGAGCCGAAATTATTCAAGAAGAAATATGCCGATATTTTTGATGGAACAGAATATTGGAAGGAAATAAATGTAAAAGATAGCGAGCTTTTTGAATGGGACATAAATTCAACTTATATACAAAACCCACCATTTTTTGAGAATCTGACGCTTGAACCTCAACCACCAAGCGATATAGTCAACGCTTACTGCCTCGCTGTATTTGGGGACTCAATCACGACCGACCATATTTCACCCGCTGGTTCAATTTCAGAGAATAGTCCCGCTGGCAAGTATCTGATTGAGCGTGGTGTCCCGAAATCTGAATTTAACACATTCGGCGCAAGAAGAGGAGCTCACGAGGTTATGATGCGCGGTACATTTGGAAATGTAAGAATTAAGAACCTTATGACCCCCGAAGTTGAAGGTGGGTGGACGATATACATCCCAACCGGCGAGAAAATGTTTATCTATGATGCAGCAATGAAATATAAGAAAGAAAACCGTCCTCTTATTGTGATTGCGGGGAAAGAATATGGAACAGGTAGCTCGCGCGATTGGGCAGCGAAAGGAACATATTTACTTGGCGTTAAAGCTGTCCTTGCTGAAAGCTTTGAAAGGATACACCGAAGCAATCTTGTAGGAATGGGTGTCCTACCACTTCAATTTAAAGAAGGGGAAAATAGAGAAACGCTTGGATTAACAGGCTTTGAAGAATACACGATAGAGGGCATAGCTGAAGGTTTATATCCACGTAAAATTTTGAAGGTTACAGCTAGATCCAAAGATGGACAATCAAAAACTTTTGAAGTCATTGCCCGTCTTGATACACCGGTTGAGGTTGAATACTATATCAATGGTGGAATAATGCAAACTGTCTTGAGAAAGTTGATCAAGGATTAGAAAATTCTAATCTTTTTAAACTTGACAAATTGATTTTAAAAGTGTATATTACAATTGCAAATAGTAATAATTATCATTTAAAAACAAAATTTGGAGTAAAGCCATGGCAAAATCACTTGCTGGAACAAAGACGCTTGAGAATTTGAAGGCTGGATTTGCCGGTGAATCCCAAGCGAACAGGCGTTATCTTTATTTTGCAAGACAAGCAGACATTGAGGGGTATCCCGATATTGCAGGTGTCTTTAGAGACACGGCAGAGGGTGAGACCGGACACGCTTTTGGGCATTTTGACTTTTTAAGGCAGTATGGTGCTGGGGATCCGGTGACAGGCGAGCCAGTCGGTGATACAATTTCAAATCTTAAATCTGCCATAGCAGGCGAAACATATGAATATACGGAGATGTATCCTGGGTTTGCGAAGACAGCACGGGAGGAAGGATTTGATGATATCGCTGAGTGGTTTGAAACACTCGCCAGAGCTGAGAAATCCCATGCTGGTAGATTCCAAAAGGCGCTTGAAAGCTTGACTGGTGGTAGCAAGTAATTTTTAAAAGTGCGGGGCATTGCCTCGCCCCGCTTTTTTATTTTTAAAAATTAAATCTGGGAAAGCTCATGGTCTTTGATTTAAAAGACCCCAAGTTTTGGGATGAAGAAGCACTTTTAAAGGAGATGCATAGAATTTTTGATATCTGTAATGGTTGTCGTCTTTGTTACAATCTTTGTCCGTCATTTGAGTTTTTATTTAAAAAGATTGATGAAACCGACAATCTTGATGATTTAACAAAAGAGGATTATTTCAAAGTCGTTGAACTTTGTTATGATTGTAAACTTTGTTTCCCTAAGTGTCCGTATACACCACCGCATCACTACGAGCTTGATTTCCCGAGGTTGATGTTAAGGGCAAAAGCTGTGAAAGCGAAGAAAGAAGGGATTCCATTGCGTGATAAAATTCTTGGGCAAGCAGATTTGATAGGGAAACTTGGGAGTAAATTTGCAGGTTTGATCAATCTTGCGAACAGATTAAAAGTTAGCAGAATTTTAATGGAAAAGATACTTGGTATCCACAGGGAGAGGAATTTACCTGAATATCATAGCGAAACATTTGAAAGGTGGTTTAAGAGATATTCAAAGCAAAATGGAAAGGAAGAGAAAGGAACAAAGAAAGTTGTTCTCTTTTACACTTGCACCGTTAATTACAATGAACCCGAACTTGGAAAAGCGATTGTTAAAGTTTTAGAACATAATAATATTGATGTTGTAGTTCCAGAGCAAAAATGTTGCGGTATGCCTTTTCTTGATGGCGGTGATATTAATTCAGCGATAAAGAGTGCAACTTTTAATGTTAAGTCGCTTGTGAATTTCGTAAAACAAGGTTTTGATGTCGTTGTTCCAGCGCCAACTTGCAGTTATATGTTGAAGCAGGAATATCCGATGTTGCTGCCGGATGATGAAAATGCAAAATTGGTTTCTCAACATACCTATGATATTTCTGAGTATTTGATGAAAATTCACCGAGAAGGAAAGTTAAAGACCGACTTTAAGAACCCACAAGGGAAGATTATTTATCATTTACCCTGTCATCTGAAAGCACAGAATATAGGTTACAAGTCAAGGGATTTACTTGAGTTGATACCTGGAACAGAGGTTGAAATGATTCAGAGATGCTCTGGTCACGACGGAACTTGGAGTATGAAGAAGGAATTTTTTGAGATGTCAATGCGTGTTGGGAAGCCAATTTTTGATAAGGTTAATCAAGATGATTCCGGTTCATCAGTTTGTTCTGATTGCTTGTTAGCACAATTGCAGATTGAAAAAGGAACTGGAAAGAAGGGTTTACATCCAATACAAATTCTTTACAACGCATATGGTTTAAATGAGGAAAAATAACAAAAAAATCTATGGAGGTAGTTATGAAGCCGAATATCGGAATAAGTGAAAAAAATCTTGAAGGAGTAATTAAAATTTTAAGCACCTTGCTCGCTGATGAATATGTCCTCTATACAAAAGCGAGAAATTATCACTGGAATGTCGTAGGTCCACAATTTAATGAACTTCACAAATTCTTTCAGTCAATTTATGAAGAGCTGAATGAACACATTGATGACATAGCTGAGAGAATACGGTCACTTGGTGGGTGGTCAGTTGCAACTTTGAGTGAATTTTTGCAATTGACGAGATTGAAAGAGCATCCTGGGGAATATCCCGACGCAAGGAAGATGATTGAGAACCTTTTGAATGATTATGAAGCAGTTATAAGAACTTTGAGAGAGGATATTGTTAAGGTGGGTGATGAATACAAAGACCTTGGTACTGCTGATTTTCTTACCGAGCTTATGGAAAAACATGAGAAGACGGCTTGGATGTTAAGGTCTTTTCTTTCGTGATATTTTAGGGGAGGGGATCAAATCCCTTCCCTTCTTTTGTTAAATTTTAAAATTAAACTTCGGAGTTAAGATGAGAAAAGTTGAACTTACGGAAGTGAAAAACATATATGAGTATGAGAAGATCAGAGATGATTTCAGGAAGTATATAATTGAGTTGAAAAAAAGACGCAGAATCTCCGTCGGTGATAGAGTTACGCTTGTGTTTGAAAATCACGACACGGTTCTTTTTCAGATCCAAGAGATGATGAGGGCAGAGAGAATGGTGGATGACGACGAGATAAAATTTGAGGTTGAGACATATAATCAGCTTATACCTGAAAAAGATGAGTTAAGCGCTACATTGTTTATAGAGGTTGACGATCCGAAGCTACTCCGTCCAGTCCTTGATAGTTTTATAGGGCTTGACCGAGGTAATCATGTGTATTTGCAGATTGGGGATAAACATAAAATTTATGCTCAGTTTGAGGAGGGGCATAGCAAAGAAGATAGGATAAGCGCTGTTCATTTTATTAAGTTCAAATTTACGCCCGAACAGATAAATGACTTTAAGGACTTTAGAAATGATGTCAAAGTGGTCATAGATCATCAAAATTACAAGGCGGAAGCGGTTATGAGCAATGAAATGAGGCAGGAATTGATAAAGGATTTTGACTCAGATTAAAATTTTAGTGGAGTAATTTAAAATGGCTAATCGTAGAGGGAGTAAACAAAGGGAAGCGATACTTCGTATCCTTCGGGATACGAATATTCATCCCACAGCTGATTGGATATATATGGAGGTGAAGAAGGTGATTCCGAATATAAGTCTTGGGACTGTGTATAGAAATTTGAATTTGTTAAGGGATGAGGGATTGATTCGTGAAGTTGTAATTCAAGGTTCTGCAAGCGCCAGATACGATGCTAATCTTGAACCGCATCATCACTTTGTTTGTGTCGGTTGTAATTCGGTTTATGACTTGCCTTCACGAGGTGGGAATTTGAACATTGATGAGCTTTTGGTTGGACGAAACTTTAAAGTGAAATTTGTCAAGGTTGACATCTTCGGGCTTTGTGATAAATGTCAGGCTAAGGACCTGCAATAGTTAAGCGACCCGATTTCGGGTCGCTTTTTTATTTTGATTTAAAGCACAATTTTTGATTCCTGGGTTGATATTTTGGGGAAAATTTTTAAAATTTCCTTGGATTTCAAATTAAAAATTTTGGAGGTACGCCATGAAGGGATTTTTAGGTTTCATTTTAAGCGCTATTCTTTCAGCATCTGTTTTTTCACAAGATGTTGAAAAGGCGATCAAAAGGATGACGCAACCAGATGTCATGGTCGTAGTGGATGAGTATGTTGATGGAAGTTTCGTTGGGACACGGGCTATAGCTGTTAGCATTGAAAACGAACTTTTGAAAGAGGGGTTTAAGGTTATTGATTATCATATGTTTGAAAATCTGAGGGCAAAAGAGCTTGAAGCGTCCGAGGGAAATCCTGAAAAAGCAAGGGAATATTCAAACCGTTTTGGCGCTGAGATTATAATTCTTGGATATGCACAAGCTGAATACGGTGGGGAAACGGAGTTTTACGATGTAAAACAGCATAAATACACAGGACAGGTTGACATTAAAATTATTTATGCTGAAACAGGTGAATTGATAGGTTCAGTTACAGCGAGTGATAGGAGATTTGGTCAAGATAAAAAGGGAGCGGTGAATGCATTGTTTAAAAGTTTAGCTTCAAAAGTTACTAAAAATGTTATAAGTAAGTTAAAGGAGAGAATGAAAGAGGAGGAGCAAGCGAGGAAAATTGAAATAGCAGTTTATGGAATTTCCCCGAGTAAGGCGCTTGCGCTTGAATCAAAGTTAAAAGATGCGATTTCATCTGTTAAGGCGTTAAAATATAAGTTTTTTGACACAAATGTCCTTGTCTTTGATGCTATTATTTCCAGTGAAGAGCAGCTCAGGCGTGAGCTGGCAAATTATGGAGAGCTTAAAATTGTGAAATTGACGCCGAGGCGGGTGACCTTAAGCCCGCCGGAGATGGAAAGGGAAGCAAAGTCAACGGCAACCGAGGGGATACTTGATATAGTTGATTTTTCAATTCCGCCGATTTTCCCATCCCAATATAGTTTTTATGCTTATAATCCGATCGGTCAATTGACGGTTGAAAATCCAACGAATAGGGAGATTCGCAATGTTAAAATTTCAATTTTGATCCCAGATTATATGAAAGTGCCAAGTGAGAAAGTTGTTTCGGTGATTAAGCCGAATTCAAAAGAGCAAATAACTGTTCCAGTCACTTTTGACATTAAATCGTTGTTGAAGTTGAATGAAAATGTAATCGCACAAGCACAGGCAAAAGTTACCTACACATCTGGTGGCAAAGTTGAAGAGAGGAGTTTGTCAAAGCCAGTGACGATTTATAATAGAAATTCTATTTCATGGAGGATTCCTGAATCGGTTTGTTCTTTTGTCACACCAAATGATGGGGTCGTCAAGGAATTTGCAAGAGTTGTTCTTGGCTCGGTGAAACTTCCCGAGACGAACATTCCAAGGAATGTAATCAATGCAATTGTCATTTATAATGCTGTTCGCACATACGGGATAAAATATGTTTCCGACCCTTGGAAAGTCGCAGGTGGAGAAATTCTTGACAATGTTTATTTCCCAAGGGAGTTGCTTTATTATAAAACTGGTGACTGCGATGACCACGCTATTTTGCTTGCCTCTCTTCTTGAAAGCGTTGGAATTAGAACAGCTTTTATACTTACATCTGATCACATATTTTTGATTTTTGATACAGGTGTTCCAAAGAAGAACGCTTATCTTGTGAGTTTTAATCCTGGTGATTACATAATTTATGATGGCAGTGTTTGGTTGCCAATAGAGACGACTTTGATAAATGAATCCTTCACAACGGCTTGGAAGACAGGGGCAGAGGAGTATTATAAGCTTGGTGGTTTAGATAAGATTGGAGCATTGGAAGTTAAGGAAGGCATAATTTTTAAATCGGGAAATATCTATATAATTGATGTTCATCGGGGCTGGAAAGTTTTTCCACCTGTTGATGTTGAAGGACTCCCAGGACCACAGACAAAACCGGATATTTCGCTTGTCTCGTCAAGTGTATTAAAGGATTTAGATATGTTCAAGGAAAGTTACAGGCAGACATTAACAGAAATGATCAATACGCTTGGAAGCAAAGGGGATGAGGTTTCAATTAATAAAATTGCAAAGATACTTGTTTTGTTTGATAGGTATGATGATGCTGAAAAGTATGTCTCAAAATTTTCTGGCGCTGTTACATATAATTCCCTTGGTAATATTTACTTTTTGAAAAATGAACCCTCAAAGGCGTTTGAATTTTACAAGAAAAGCATTGAACTTGACCCCAACGATGGGGGCGTTTATCTTAACGCTGGTCTTCTCTTTTATTTGAACGATGAACCCGAAACGGCACAGGAATTTTTTGAGCTGGCGATATCTAAATTTAAAACACCAGAAGAAGCATACGAGGTGCTTGGAATTGAAGATATATTGCGGGAGTTTGAGGGTGTAGCAGCTGAAAAGAAAGATGTTTCAAAGAAGCAAGTTTCAAAGGAGGAGTTGAAGAAATTAATTGAAGAAGCTTCAAAGGTATCAATTCAACAGTCAAAGAAAGGGAAGGAATACAAAAAAGAGGAAATTTTTGAAAAGGGACAGAATGTCTTTGTGTTTGGAGGTAGGAGAGGGGCTGACCCAACACAATTGCAGACGGTTAAATCGCTGCTTTACTGGAAGTTCTAAATTTTGAGTTTTTGATCGGTAAGATTAAATTATCTCTGCTTGATAAATTAAATTTTCCGCTCGTGATGAAATTTTTTCAGCGAAAGAGGATTAGGTATGTACCATTCGGTATGTTGTTTGCTACAGTTTCAATTTTGCTTGCTTTCCTCTTGTTTAAGACGGATATATTTGGAGGCTTCTTCAAAGCGCTTGAATATAAATCACTTGATGTTATGTTTAAATGGCGTGGCGCTGTGCTTCCAAATCCAAATTTAATAATCGTCAAGATTGACGAAAGGGAACTTATAGATTTCGGCTACCCAATTCCCCACAACATTACAGCCCAAGCGATATACTACATGACTGAAGCTGGTGCAAAGGCAATAGGTATAGACCTTTTTCTCAACAAGCAAAGCGAAGAAGCGTTAAATAAATTGCTTGTGTATTCAACTGAATATTCAAATGTTTACCTTGCTGTTGGACCTTATCGTCCAAGTGGGATTTCCGATGAAGAGCTTGACTTTTATATAGATAGCCTCGTTCATTATAAAGTGAGTAAATGGGGCGTTCCAATCCAGCCACAAATGAAGAGGTATTTCCATCGTTCTGTCACATTTGCTGGTAAGTCATTTGATGAGCTTGTTGATGCTTGCTTGGGAATTGGGCATGTTGCAATTTTGCCCGACCCTTTTGATGGGGTACAGCGTCGTGTCCCGTTGTTTGTTGAATATGCCGGCAGGATTTATCCCTCTCTTGGAGCTGTGCTCGCATTTGAATATCTCGGAATTGATTATAAAAATGTGAAGATAATAAAAAAGAGAAACGAGATTGTTTTTTCTTTTGATGGGCTTCAAATACCGACAAGCTTAAAGTCGGAACTTTTTGTCAACTATGCTGGACCCGACACAATTTTTAGGCAAGTTTCACTTTATAAGGTTATTGAGGCGGGGATAAATGGAGACAAGGAATTTTTATCGCAATTTAAAAATGCGGTCGTCATCATAGGACCAACTGCTCGCTCGCTTGGGGACCTTGGACCAAATCCCTTCTCTGAAAAATCCCCGAATGTTTATATACATGCGAATGTTTTTAACACCATTGTATCTCAAAATTTTATCCGTCCGGTTAGTTGGCGGGTTCAGCTTCTCATTATGATTGTATTAACGATGATAGTTGGCATTTCTGGCTTCATAACGAGGTTTCACAATAGTTTGATTTTAACGGTGGCGATACTCGTTGGATATTTTGCTTTTTCGTTTTTATCTTTCACGCAACTTTTAAGATGGTTTTACAATGCTGAGCCAACGCTTAGCATTTTAATTTGCTATATTTCTTCGGTGAGCTATTTGACGATAAGGGAGAACAAGCAAAAACAGCAGATAAGAAGTATGTTTGAAAAGTATGTTGATGCTTCGGTTGTTGATAAATTGATTGAAAATCCAGAGCTTATGGCTTTGGGTGGGGAGGAGAGAGAATTGACGATTTTGTTCAGCGATATTCAGGGTTTTACAACTATGAGCGAGAAATTGACACCACATGAACTTGTAACTTTATTAAACGAACTTCTTGATGAACTTTCGCTTATAATTTTTAAGAACAAGGGAACTATTGATAAGTACATAGGTGATGCGATTATGGCCTTTTGGGGCGCCCCGATCCCGGACGAAAACCATGCATACAACGCTTGTGTCACGGCAATTGAAATGCAGGAGAAATTAAAAGAACTTCGTGAAAGGTGGAGAAAGCTCGGTAGACCTGAAATAAAAATGCGAATCGGTATAAACACTGGAAGAGTCATAGTCGGAAACATGGGTTCAAAGGTTAAATTCAATTACACTGTGATAGGGGATGATGTGAATCTTGCATCTCGGCTTGAGGGTGCAAATAAAGAATATGGGACAAGTATAATGATAGGCGAATCAACCTATGAGAAAGTTAAAGATAAAGTCGTCGTGAGGGAACTTGACCTTCTTGTTGTCAAGGGTAAAACTGAACCTGTTAAGGTTTATGAACTTATAGGTCTTGTTAACAATACATTACCAAGTTGGATAAATGAGTTTATTGAAGTTTATCGCGAGGCGTTGAAGCTTTACCGTGAGAGGCAGTGGGATAGGGCGATTGAACTATTTTCAAGGGCGCTTGAGATTTATCCGGACGATTATACTTGTAAGTTATATATTCAGCGATGTTTATATTTCAAAGAGGTCCCACCACCTGAAGATTGGAGCGGTGTTTTCGTAATGCAAACCAAGTGAAATTTGATCAAATGGAACTAACGGAAGAGCACATAACATCAAATCTTGGGACGACGATTTTCGGAAGGAGAATAATTTCTTTTAAAAGTATAAAATCCACAATGGACTATGCCAAATCACTTGCTGAAAGAGATGAACCCGAGGGAACAATTGTTATAGCTGATTATCAGTCAAAAGGGAGAGGTAGATTTGGGCGGGTTTGGACTTCAGAGCCGGGGAAAAATATCTTGATGTCAATTATAATCCGACCTTCAATACCGCTTGAAAAGTTTGGTTTGATTTCATTTTTAAGTGCTGTTTCCGTGGCTGAAGCAATTGAGAAAATCGCAAATGTTAAAGTTAACACGAAATGGCCAAACGACCTTTTGATAAACGGAAAAAAAGTTTCTGGAATACTTATGGAAGCATCAATAACCGCTGATAAAGGCGATTTTGTTATACTTGGAATCGGTGTCAATGTAAATCAAGAGGGGTTCCCAAAGGAAATTAAAAATTATGCGACTTCACTTTTAATTGAGACAGGAAAGTATTATGACAGAGTTGCTCTCCTTCAAGAAATTTTGCGCTCGCTTGAGTCAAATTATCTAAAAGTCAATCAAACCCATGATTTCACTGAAATTATGAAAAAGTGGAAAGAGAAATGTTCAATGCTCGGCAAGGAAATTACACTTATACACGCAGGTAAGACGATAAATGGAACTGCTGTTGATGTTGATTCCAAAGGATTCCTTCAGCTCAAAGTCGGGGAATCCACGATCAGTTTATCTTCGGGGGAAGTGACCATTGTCAAGTGAGGTCAAAGCGATAAAAATTTGGCTGATTCAATTAGTTTTATTGTATATGGATGCGATGGTTTTGATAGGACAGCTGAGGTATCACCACTTTCAACGATTTTGCCTTTGTGCATGACATAAACTCTTTTTGATATTTTTGTTACGATGCCAAAGTTATGCGTTATGAGTAAAATAGATGTTTTATATTCCTTTTGGAGTGAATTGAAAAGTTCAAGGATTTGATATTGGGTTAGAGCGTCAACCGATGATGTTGGCTCGTCGGCGATGACAAGCTTCGGTTTAAGTGCAAAAGCAATCGCTATTAAAATCCTTTGTTTTAATCCACCCGAAAGTTGATGTGGGTAAAGATCAAAAATTTTTCCCGGCTCCTTTATTCCGATTTTTTCAAATAATTCAAAAACCCTTTCGCGCGCTTCTTTTTTGTTCATCATAAAGTGAGATGTGAAGACCTCAGCTACTTGTTGTCCAACCGAGAGGACGGGGTTTAACGAGTTTGAAACATCTTGGAAAATTATGCTTATTTCACGTCCTCTGATTTTTCTCATTGTGTCTTCATCAACTTTCAAAAGGTCAATCTCGTCTTTCCATAGGATTTCGCCATTTACGATTTTACCAGGCGGATCAATGAGCCGAACGATGGATAAAGCTGTTACGCTTTTGCCACTTCCAGATTCCCCCACAAAAGCGACGGTTTCACCTTCATCTATTTCAAATGAGATCCCGTCAACTGCTTTTATAATTTTGCCATCGGTTGTGAAATGTACAGCGAGATTTTTAACCCTTAAAAGCAATTTACTTTAATTCAATTATTCTTTTAGCGCCGTTGAATCTCTTGCGGTAATATGGATTGTTGATTGAAGAAATTGTAACGCCTTCACTTACGCTTGCGTGTGCGAAAAGTCCGTCGCCTATGTAAATTCCAACATGTGAAGCTATTTCCCCGGTCGTGTTGAAAAATAAAAGGTCACCAACCTCAAGCGAGTCGTAATCGGTTATTAAACTTCCAAGCTTAAACTGTTCAGATGTCGTCCTCGGTAAGTTCAAACCAATTGCGTTTTTGAAGACAATCATCGTGAAGTATGAACAATCCATTCCTTTTATTCCGTCGCTGCCTTTTTTATATAGTGTGCCGATGTGGTTTTTGACTTCGTTGATAATAGCTTTTTTGAGATCGGATGGTTTTGCTTCCTTTGGAATTCTTTTTTCGGTGATGTTTGAATATCTTACTGCGGGTAAACATGAGATGAGAAACAAACATAGAAAAATTATCGCTCTCACTTTAGGGCAAATTTTTTTAAAAAGACCCGACCAAATGGGCGGTCGGGGCAAATTAACCAAGATATGCTCTAAGGGCTTTGCTTCTGGAGTGATGTCTAAGCTTTCGGATGGCTTTTTCCTTAATCTGTCTAACCCTTTCTCTTGTAAGTTTGAATTTTTCACCGATCTCTTCAAGTGTGAGTGGATGTTCATATCCGATCCCGAAGTAAAGCTTAACAACTTCCCTTTCCCTTTGATCAAGCGTGCTGAGCGCTTCTTCAATTTCTTTTCTAAGGGATTCTCTCATCAATTCATGGTCGGGCATTGGGTCATTTTCATTAGGCATTATGTCAAGGAGTTTGTTATCCTCTCCTTGTACGAAGGGAGCGTCCATGGAGATATGTTTTCCTGAAATTTTCAAAGTATCGGCAACCTCATACACGCTCATGTCAAGTTCTTCAGCGAGTTCATTAGTGCTGGGTTCCCTTTCAAATTCCTGTTCAAGTTGGCTGAGTTTTTTCCCTATCTTATTCAAAGCGCCAACTCTATTGAGAGGCAAACGAACGATCCTTGATTGTTCAGCCAGTGCTTGAAGTATTGATTGTCTTATCCACCAGACAGCATAAGAGATAAATTTAAATCCCCTCGTTTCATCAAATCTTTTCGCAGCTTTTATCAGTCCAAGATTACCCTCGTTTATAAGGTCTCCAAGTGGGAGACCTTGGTTTTGATATTGTTTTGCTACGCTGACGACAAAACGAAGATTTGCTTGAATCAACCTTTCAAGTGCTTTCTCGTCCCCTTGTTTAGCTCTTCTTGCAAGTTCAATTTCCTCCTCTGGCGTAAGAAGTTCATACTTACCTATTTCCTGAAGATACTTATCAATTGAAATACTTTCACGATTTGTTATGGTTTTCGTGATTCTCACCATAGCTTTGCGACTCACCTCTTTTCTTTTTTGTTTCTATTTATACAAGGTCAATTTTTTCGATTATTCCTACAATTGAAGCATCAACGGGAGCTTCTTTAACACCCATTGGTATAACTGCCTCACGAGCGGTTATATACATGACTAATTCTCCTGGACCAGCCCCAATAGTATCAACAGCTATAATTGGATTTCCAATCTTTTCTTGCTTTGAATTTAGCGGTTGAATTATTTGAATTTTAAACCCGTTCAAATTTTTATCTTTTATCGTAGCCCAAACAGTTCCGATCACCTTTGCGATGAACACTTCTTTGCTATTTTAATTTTTTAATCCGATACAACATCAATCTTATCAACTATTGCCATTATAACAGCGTCAACGGGTTTATTCTTGGTCACAGTGGTAAGTCGTGCGGAACTGCCCGTGGCGACAAGGACGATCTCCCCAACGCCAGCTCCAACACTATCAACCGCTATTAAAAAGCTGTCCTTAACTTTATAATCAAGGTCAACATGCTTTACAATTTGAAATTTTAAACCTGTCAAGTTCTCGTCCTTTTTAGTCGCCCAGACAGTCCCAACAACTTTGCCTAATATCATCCCGTACCTTTAACTTTATTGCTCACTGATAAATTAACTTTAAAATTTTTTAAAATGTTCCTTACATTGCATAAACTTCCTTCTCGTTGCATTTGCATACTTTCACCGATTTCGTATTAAATCTCCATGAATTTTTGGTGTCATCTTTTCTTGAAACGACAAGTTTAGCTGTAAGAAGCGGTGCCCCGCACTTTGGACATGCCTCAATGACTTTTTTGGCATCCTTTGCTACTTTGTCAGCAAATGAAGCTACTTTCTTTGCCATCTCTCTACCTTTTTAAGTTTATTTTAGAAAACTTTAACTATGTTTTCGGCTGATTGCTTTACTTTTAAAAAGCCGTTCATTACTCTTAAAAAGAATTCCTCTGCATTTCTATCGCCGTCCCAGGGGGAAACGCCAACTGTAATGGTTACGCTAAAACTTTTATCTTCAAATCTTATCTCATGGTTTGATATACTCCTTCTCAACTTTTCCGCCCAAAGTTGTGCATCAGTTGCATCCATTTCTACAAGAGCTACACCTATTAAATTTTCATCAAGTTTCCCGGCTAAATCAAACTTGTTTATCCTCTCCCTAACTATGTTACTTATCTCAGGAAGAATTAAGTAGGTTGCCTCGCCACCATAGGTCTTTCTTATGTAGTCAAGGTTATCAACGCTAAAAAGTACGAGTGAGAGGAAACCACCGTGTTTTAGTTTTCTTTCTACTTCGGCATCAAGTCGCAACAGAAAATAGTTTTTACGCATAAGAAGTGTCGCTTCATCATAGATGAAATAATTTTCAATAAGTTCGTTTAAATTTTCGTTTTCAAGTATTACACCTGTTATTTTTGTAAGTGCCTCAAGTTTTTGTAAATCGGAGTGAGAGGCGAAAAAGTTCGGCTTTGAGTGTTCAAAAATCATGGCGCCATAACACTTGAAACCGTGATTTATCGGAATTACAGCGATTGACGATTCTAAATTTATTTTTTCATTTTCAGTAAATCTTACTACTTTACCCACAGTTCTTGTGGACGGAATTATTTTTGCTCGTCCAGTTGTGATAACTTCACCAACGATAGACCCAGTTAGGTCAATGGGTGTCCCAACATCAATATATTTCCCAATTTTTGATTGCCCAATTTTTACAACCCATTTTTCATCCTCTTGAAGCACAGCCCCAAACGCTACACAGTCAAGTATTTTAATGGCGAAATTTTGAACTTTGTTTAAAATTTGTTCTACATTCGTCAAATTAGAATCGCTTATAACTTCAAGAACCTTGTCACTGTAGAAAAGGTCAAATTTCGTAGTGTAATTTTCTATCAGGTTTGAAATCAAATCCGCAAATAGTGCGATATTTTTTAAATCGTCTTCGCTAAAGGTTTGGGTTTGTTTTGAATCAACTAAAATGACGCCGATGACTTTGTTTCTGTATGTTACTGGATAAACAAGCAGTGATTTTACACCGACGCTTGGACTTTGATATTTTATCACATCTTTTTCGGCAAGTATATCCCCGAGAATTTTGGGGTTGCCAGTTATTGCTACATCCGTTAAAACATCATCGTCCCAGTTATATCTTTTCACAAAATTATAGCCAAGTTCAGTTATGCCCTCCTCAAGGACCATTTGTCGTTTGTCCTCATTTGCCCAATAGAAAGCAACTGAATCGGAGAAAATTTGATTTTTAATTATCGTGAGAACTTGTCTTAGTAGCGTTTTAAATTCATCTCTTGGATTTAGTTTTTCCGTTGGTGTTGCTGTAGTTTGTTCCTGTTTTTTTATTATGAAACCTTCTTCGCGTTGTGTGCTTGTTTTGAATGTTTTCACGTTCAAATTTGAAAGTTCGGTTGCTTTTTTTCTCTTGTTTAAAAAAATTAACAGCAAGACGAATAATGAACCAAGTAAAGTAGCCGCGAGAACAAAGCGCAAGGTTTTATTGTCAATCACGACGATCAAAAATAAAAGCATAAGAAAGAAAGCAACCGCAGCAATGAAACTTGCAGGATTTTTCTCCTCTTTGGGCATTCTCGTTCAATGTGAATGAAAGAAAATTTGTTTGAAAATTAATAACATTGTTTCAAAAAATCAAGTTAGTTTCTATCTCAATCCTGCAAGTTCCTGTAGAAGTCGCCAATTTTTAAGACGATCTTCTTGAGCTTTGAGCAAGACCTCATCGGGGTTACCATCTTTATCAAAGTGTTTGGCAAATCTTCCCTCGGTCCTCGCAAAGTAGATAAAATCAATAACCTCGCCGGTTTTCGGGTGAACATACCAATCATCTTTTACGGCTGGATTACCCTGCAGACTGAGACGTTCTTTTATTGTTTCACCTTTTCTTGGGTCATAAATCAAAAGAGGAAATGCTCTTGACTCAACCGCAAGGCGTGCTTGATGCATTGCCATATCATCGCCAACGCCGTGTTCAGGTTGACAAGTGGTATAAACTATAACGACAGCTGGTCCCGGGTATTCATTGGCTGAAATAATTGACCTATAAAAGTGGTTTATGTGTGCAGCTGTTGTTTGGGCTACAAAAACATCAGGATGCATCATTATAATTTGAGCGAGTTCCTTTCTACGCTCTGATTTGCCTTTTATTTCCTTACCGTAAGCTGAAAGTTTTGTGTCTTGTCCTAAATAACTTGATGTTGATGATTGACCGCCTGTGTTTGAGTAAACTTGGGTATCAAGGACTAAAACTTTTATGTCCATTCCTGAGGCGAGCATTCTTGAAAGCGATTGAAAGCCGATGTCATACATTGCTCCGTCACCGCCGATGACCCACAATCTCTTGTGTTGCCAACCCATTTGGTCCCATCTTGCCCTTATTCCAATTGCAACTGCTGGGGCATTTTCAAAAAGTGAATTTATCCATGGAACTCTAAAGGGGTTATATGGATAAGTTGAAGAATAAACCGTGTTACAACCGGTTGCTGCAACAATGCCTATATTTTCTGGGCCATATACAAAACCAGTTGCAGCAAGCATCATTCTTATTGCGGTTGCTTCGCCACAGCCCATACAAGAGCCAGCCCCTCCGACATAGAGCAGTGATTTACCAGCAAGCATCATATCTGCGAGGACTTTGTCCTGGATATATTCTTTGGGCGTTTCCGGAAGTTTCGTATAAAATTCAAATGTTTCTTTATATGTCTTTAAATTTTCCCTTGTCTTTTTAACCATTTGCAAAGCGTTGTGATCACCGCAAGCAAAGACACATTCAGCGCAACCTTTGCATTTAGTGGGGTCAATTGCTATCATGAAAAGCCCCGGCTCAATTCCTTTTCGCTTCGGAACATCATAATATTTCGTCGTCTTAGCAAATTGTCTTCTTAAATGTTCGCGTTTTACGGGGTCTTGGATTTTATTTAGTTCCTCCTCAAGCTTTGACTCTGGAATGACCTTTCCAAGTATTGCCGTGTCTGGACATTCGGTCACACATTCCATACAGCCAACGCAATTATCAGAGTTAAAGAGCGGAATTTCTGGGGCGATATAGCTAAAATCACGTAAAGCACCTGTTCCAGCTGGGATGATGCTCCGTGCGGTGTAAATATCAGCGGGTAATTCTTCTTCAGCAGTTCCATTGTTATATGCACCAACGACTTGCTCGTTGAAGTATCCAATATCTATGATGTCCTTGTAAATTTCCTCAAGATTTTCTGTATCAAAATAATTTTTTTTCTCTTCCATTTTTCTCTCCAAGTTTTGTTTAAAATTCAAATTCAGCTTTTACTTCAGTTGCTTCAATTAATTCGCTTGGGATTTGCATGACTTCATAGTAACCGCGCTTTACAGCTTCAAGATTTGCTTTGACGACATTTTCACCGCGTCTTCCGAAATATTTTCTTATTGATTTTTCAACTCCCTTGAAAAGTTCTTCTTCACTTAAATTATAGTTTTCTCTGAAAGGTGTGACCCTTAGGAAAATACCAAGCAGAACTATTCCTTGCATCCTTTGTTCAAGGTCTGGTGTTGGAGCAACCTCGCGGGCAATTTTCACCGTGTCAAGGTAATAAACTTTTATCTTTCTATCTTTTATTATCTTCTTTGCGTATGAAGGTATATCAGTCCAGACATCTTCTGGGTTTGTTTTATCGCTTTGGATGAAAAGTGTTCCACCCTCACTTAACCCGGCAAGTGGATTTCCATTATTGAATGCGTTTACATCATTTACAGGGACGAATTCAACATGCGTGAGTTCACAATGTGTCCTTATTTTTTCTTTCGCAACCGTTAGATAATATGTCGTTGGTAGCCCTTTCTTTTCAGAGCCATATTTTGGATAAGCTTGAACTTGAAGCTTGAAGATATCCTCAAGCATTGTAGCTATGACTTTGTTAGTCGTCACAGAGCCATATCCGCCAACTGAATGACCACGCATTGAGAAAGCACCTCTTGGTCTAACATCTGGATCATATTCTCTTTCAAGGGCAAGTTCATGTTTGATTCCTACGACAAAAAATTCTTTCTCTTTCCCGTCGTTTCTCATCATATTTTTGAAAATTGCGATGAAGTCCCCTGGTCTTACATCTCTGCTTCCAAGTCCACCGGCTCCGGAGAAAATTCTCGGTATCCTGTCAATCTTAGGATAACCTTTTGAACCGATGAAAGCATCCGCAAAAGAAGCTTTAATTGACATCGTAAGAGGATTTGATTGGGCTAGTGGGTTATCCATTCTTTCAAGGACTGCAAATGCTTTGACATGTTTAAGGGCTTCAACGATTTCTTTCCCAGGGAAGGGGGCAAAAACTGTAACAGTTAAAGCTCCAACTTTCAATCCTTCAACTTCCCTCAAATAATCAACCGTTGCCATAGCTGTTTCCATAAATGAGCCCATTCCAACGATGACATATTCCGCATCTTCAACTTTATACGGATCTATGAAATTATATCTTCTTCCAGTTAATTTATAGAATGTCTCCATTGCTTCTTTCAGTGCTTCTGGAACCTTGTCGTAGTAGTATCTTTGGGCTATTTTACCTTTCATGTAGCTGTCTTGATTTTGGACGACCCCGGACATAAGCGGAAAGTATGGGTTCATCAGGTTTTTGAGTTTCTTGTTGGGATCGTCAATAAATTGTTTCATAAGTTCTGGTTCTGGGAGAAGGACATTTTCAATTGTGTGTGTTGTAAGGAAACCATCTTGAACCATTAAAAATGGAGTATCGGAATTTTCAGCTGCTCGGTGAGCTATAAGTGTTAAATCTGCGACTTCTTGGACATTTCTTGCAAAAATTATCCCCCAACCGCAATCGGCAACTCCCATGACATCGTCATGCCCAGCGTGAACATTTAGAGAATGCGAGGTTAAAGCCCTCGCTCCAATGTGAAAAACGATAGGTAACCTTTTGCCTGCAATTGTGTAAAGAACTTCTTTCATTAAGATGAGTCCCTGTCCAGAGGTGAAATTTGTAATTCTACCGCCTGCTGCAGCAAATCCTTCGCAGACGGAGGCGGAGCTATGTTCCGACTCCGGTTCAAAGAAAAATAGTTTATCGCCCCAGAGATTTCTCTTTCCATTTGCGACCTCAGCTTGAAATCCCTGTCCCATAGTTGTAGATGAGGTTATCGGATAAGCACAAGCACCTTGGCTTATATGTGTCTCAACCCAGACGACAGCTCCGGCTCCATCTGATGTCGTTGGTATCCCCGGGAACGGGAAATTATTCTCTTTCATTTTCTTCATCAGTTTTAGTTTTTGATTATCTTCCATTTGGATTGAACTTCTCAACTTCTTCAACCACCGCTTGAACTATTTCTTCCTCTTTAACTCTTCTTATCACTTCGCCATTTCTGTATAGAATTCCAACTCCCTTTCCACAAGCAACGCCTATATCTGCCTCACTTGCCTCTCCTGGACCATTGACGACACAACCTAGGATTGCAACTTTTACTGGCTTTTTCACCTTGTTAAGTTTTTCTTGAAGTTCATTTACGATTTTGAACAGGTTAACCTCAAGTCGTCCACATGTTGGACAAGCTATTATTTCAACATTTCTTGATGCAAGCCCAAGCGAACGGAGGATTTCCCTTCCAACTTCAACTTCCTTCACAGGGTCATCCGTTAGAGAAACTCTTATCGTGTCTCCAATTCCTTCAGCAAGTAATGTCCCGATGCCGACAGCTGATTTTATCGTCCCTGTGAAAAATGGTCCTGCCTCCGTCACACCGAGATGAAGAGGGTAGTCGGTTTTGCTTGCAATTAATCTATATGCTTCTATCATCAACCTCACATCCGTAGATTTAACAGATATTACGATGTCGGAAAAGCCGAATTCTTCACATATCTCAACATGTCGCATTGCGCTTTCAAACAGAGCTTCTGCTGTTGGATAACCATATTTTTCAAGCAGGTCCTTTTCAAGTGAGCCGGAATTAACTCCAATTCTTATCGGTATGCCTCGTTCTTTCGCAGCTTTTAATACTTGTTTTATCCTTTCTTTTGAACCGATGTTTCCAGGGTTAATTCTTACCTTTGCAACGCCAGCCTCAATTGCCTTTAGCGCAAAGATATGATTGAAATGTATATCTGCAACGACTGGTATTGGCGAACCCTTTACAATTTCGGGGAGTGCATCGGCCGATTCTTTGTTTGGGACAGCAACACGAACTATATCACATCCGGCTTCAGCAAGTTGATAGATTTGTTTCAGCGTTGCTTTGACATCTTCCGTTTTCGTTTTAGTCATTGATTGAACCGAAATCGGAGCATCGCCGCCGATGGGAATACTTCCAACGTAAATTTTTCTTGATTTTCGTCTATTTATCATAAAAAGGTATCTTCTTTGTTTTAACGCAACTTTTTGCTTGCTTCATAGAGAATTTTTTTCTCTCGCTCAGTTAAACTTTCATACCCGTATTGGTTTATTTTGTCAAGTATTTCGTCAATTTGTTCTTGTGTTATTATCTCATCGTCAACGAGAAGATATTTCTTCTTTTGCTTTTTAGGAAGTTTAAACTTAGCCAAAAGTTCAGAAAGATCAAAGCCCGAATACATAAGTTTGATGTAAATAAATCCAACAACAGCCCCACCAAGATGTGCAAAGTGAGCTATTCCATCGCTTCCAAAAATTCCCATTATGAGGTCAAAGAAAACAAGTATCGCAACGAAAATCCTTGCAGGTATCGGGATTAAGAAGTATAAAAAGATCATCCTATCAGGGAACATAATAGCAAATGCTGTCATTATGCCATAAATTGCACCAGAGGCCCCAACAACAGGTCCAATTTGGTCAAATAAAGGAGCGATGATAAGGTGAGTTATTCCAGCGCCAATTCCAGCTGTTGAGTAATAGACCAAGAATCTTCTTGTTCCCCAAAGGTTTTCCACTTCGGTTCCGAACATCCAAAGCATGAGCATATTGAAAAGAATGTGAAATATTCCTTTCGGATCGTGGATGAACATATATGTTATCAATTGCCAAATTTTAAATCCATCTCCAATTGGATTTAGAGCGAAGTATTTATAAATGTAAATGTAAAGTGGGACGCCGGAGATTTTAAAGTTCAAACCAAAAAAAATAAGGAACAGGTAGACAATGACATTTATAATTATGAAGTATTTGATAGCGGATGGGAAAAATCTAAATCCACGAAAAAAGCTTGGTCTATAATACCTATAGCTCATTTTCTGTTTTTTTCTTTTTTGCACTTGTTAAAATATACAACAGCATTTGCTAAATTAAAAATAAAAGGGCGGTTTAGAAACCGCCCTGAGGGATTTCTAATATGTAAAGGATTTTCACTTGTCTTTTATCGCTGAAATTCCGGGCAACTCTTTTCCTTCAAGGAATTCAAGTGAAGCGCCTCCACCCGTTGAGACATGAGAAACTTTATCCGACAGTCCCGCTTTTGAAATTGCTGAGGCGGAATCACCACCGCCTACAATCGTCACTGCTCCTTTGCTTGTTATCTCGGCAAGGACTTTAGCTATTTCAAATGTTCCTTTAGCGAAATTATCAAATTCAAAGACGCCCATCGGTCCGTTCCAAACAACTGTTTTTGCATCCTTTAAAACATCTTTAAATGTCTCAATCGTTTTGGGTCCTATATCAAGTATCATCCAATCGGGTTTAACTTTGTCAACCGATGTTATTTCAAAGTTTGCGTTATTTGAGAATTCGCTTGCTATCACACAATCCACAGGCAAGATGAATTTTATATTTCTTTTCTCTGCTTCACTTAGAATTTCTTTTGCGAGTTCAATTTTATCATTTTCAACAAGAGATTTGCCGACTTCATAACCTTTCGCTTTCAAAAATGTATTTGCCATTCCTCCACCGATCAAAAAGGCATCAACTTTATCCATTAAATTTTTTATCACTTGAATTTTATCTGATACCTTTGCACCACCAAGTATTGCTACATAAGGTTTTTCTGGGTTTGTGAGTGCTTTTGATAGATATTCAATTTCTTTTTTCATCAGGTAACCGATGGCTGTTTCCTTGACAAATCTCGCAACCCCCTCTGTTGATGCATGGGCACGATGAGCGCTTCCAAAAGCATCGTTTATATAAACATCGGCTATTGAAGCGAGCTCTTTGGCGAAGTTTTCATCGTTTTTTTCTTCCTCAGGATGGAATCTCACATTTTCAAGCAATAGAACTTCACCTTCTTTCAGTTCAGAAACCATTTTCCTTACTTCTTCACCAATGCAATCCGGGGTGAACTTAACGCTTATCCCAAGTAGTTTTGATAAATGTTCTGCGATTGGTTTTAAGCTGTATTTTTCGTCAAATCCCTTCGGTCGACCAAGGTGGCTTATTAAAATCGCCTTTCCGCCACTTTCAATTATTTTTCTTATCGTTGGGAGTGATTCCCTTATTCTCGTGTCATCGGCGACCTTCCCATTCTCAATCGGGACATTAAAATCAACTCTAACGAGAACCCTTTTGCCTTTTAGGTTTAGGTCGTCAATTGTGATTTTTTTCATGGGCTTATTCCCCCGATTTATTTTTAAGTTTGAAGTCAGTCACCTCGTAAACGATTTTTATAGTCCCGAACTTTATGAAAAGCACTTTGGGGAAGACCTGTGTTTCATTTCTTGACAGTATAAGAGTGTCATCAAACGAATTTATATCAAGGAATTGTTTATTTTGTATCTTGCCGAAACGTTTTGATTTATAGTTAATTTCGTATTCGCATTTCAAAGGCACAAAGCTTGAATTATCAATCCAAATTTTCCCTATTCCTTCTGCGTTTAATGTGTCGCTGTTGATTTTGTATTCAACCTTTACGACTTCACAATCGTGACCATAAAGTTTTTCAACACCGCTTGTTTTATAACTTATCTTGGTATTGCTGGAGTTGTTGGAGGCTGATCTTAAGAATGGGAAGATAAGGTTTTTTATCTTTAAATTTTCATCTGCTCTGACTTTTTCAATTTGTTTTGCAATTCGCAGGCTTGAAGAGTCAGCGTTTGGTGGGATTGATGTGAGTTTTCTCTCTTTTATCGTTCCATTTTCAAATTTGACATCGTAAAGGAATTCATAGGTTGCCTTTTTAACTGTTAGGTTATAGTTAAATGTAACTTTGAGTTTGAATTCGCCCGTTGCGTTTTCAATTTTTTTATCGTTCTCTTCAACTTTTGCGATTGCTTTTTTAATTATTTCATTCGCATTTTGTACCAATAAGATATTGGCGCTTAAAAGCAAGATTAAAAAAATCATCACATTTGCCCCTTTACTTTATAAAAAATTGCGGTGGCTTTCGCCACCGCTTCTTTTCTCAATCACCCATCATGCTTGCAATTTTTTTGGTCAGATCAACAACTCTGCAGGAATATCCCCACTCGTTATCATACCAGCCGATGACTTTGACGAGGTTTCCACCCATCACCATTGTTGATTTAGCATCAAAAATACAAGAGTGCGGATTACCAATTATATCGCTTGAGACGATTTCATCCTCAGTATATTCAAGTATCCCCTTTAAATAAGTTTCGCTTGCCTCTTTAAAAGCTTTGTTGACCTCTTCAACCGTTACATTCCTGTCAAGTTCAGCTACAAAATCGGTGACTGATCCATCTGGCACCGGAACTCTAAGAGCAAAACCGTGAAGTTTTCCATTTAGCTCAGGGATAACTTTCCCAACAGCTTTAGCTGCACCGGTTGTAGTCGGAATGATTGACATTCCAGCAGCTCTTGCTCTTCTTAAGTCCTTATGTGGAAGGTCAAGAACTCTTTGATCGTTCGTGTAGGCATGAACTGTCGTCATCAAACCCTTTCTGATTTTAAAGTTATCGTGGAGGACCTTAACCATCGGAGCTAAACAGTTCGTTGTGCAAGAAGCGTTTGAGACAATGGTGTCATCTGGTGTTAAGATATTATCGTTTACCCCGAGCACGATTGTCTTTTCAACCCCATCTGCTGGCGCAGTTATTATGACTTTTTTCGCACCCGCTTGGAGGTGTTTCTCAGCGTCGGCTTTCTTAGTGAAAAGACCCGTTGATTCAATCACGATATCAACACCAAGGTCCTTCCAAGGTAATTGCGTTGGGTCTTTGATGGCAAAAACCTTGATTCGCTTACCATTCACGATCAATTCGTTATCGGTGTATTCAACGGTTCCAGGAAAACGACGGTGAATTGAGTCATATTTTAAGAGGTGCGCAAGCGTTCTCGTATCTGTGATATCGTTTATGGCAACAAATTCAAGACCGTCAACATTATTTTGAACAGCTGCCCTGAAAACAAGTCGCCCGATTCTGCCAAATCCGTTAATCGCAACTCTTACCGCCATTTTTAAACCTCAAATTTTATTTTTGAAAAATCACAAGTTAAATTTATGCAGGGATGACTTAAAAAGCAACTAAAATTTTTGCAATTTGAAGCCAATTGTTTTAAATTTATTCAAGCAAAATCAATTTTAATGCGAGACATTGAACCGCAACTTTAAAAAAATTTCCCTGTTCATCGTATTAATCCCAATTTTCGGATGTTCCGTTTGGAAGAGCGTGTTTAACGAGTTTAATGCTTATTTTAACACCTATTATAACGCTAAGGAGATATTCGCGCAAGTTGAAGAGGTCGTGCAGGGGAGGCAAAAGGCGGAGAAATTTTTAACGATTGAAAAAAATGATGATGAAATAAAAATACCGCCAAATGAAAAAAACAAACTTGACGATGTTATAAAAAAGTGCTCAAAAATTTTGCAGTATTATATTAACACATCAATAGCAGATGATGCTCTCTTGATAATTGGAAAGTCATATCTTTATCAGGATAATTACCTTGCTGCTGAGAGAAAGTTTGCAGAGTTGATTTCCAATTTCCCAAGAAGTGATCTTTACAATGAGGCGCTTTATTATCTTATGTTGACGCTTGTAAAGGAGAAAAAGTATGCTGATGCTGTGGTGTCATTTCAAACCAAGGCGAATCCAGAAAAGAGAAAGAATTTGGGGAAGCTTTATAAAATTTATGCGGTTGCAAAATTTAAGCTTGGCGAGGTTGACAGCGCAATTAATTACTTAAAACTCGCGCTAAACAATGCGAAAGGTGAAGACAAAGCTGAAATTTTATTTTACCTTGGGGAAATAAACGAGTTAAAAGACAGAGAAGAAAGTGCTAAATTTTATTATGAATCCGCAAAGGTCACGAAAAGACAAAACCTTAAAGTATGGGCGCTTATAAAATATTCAATTCAAAAGCGAGAACTTGGTGAATATGATATTGCCTTAAGGGCTTTAAACGATCTTTTGGAGCAAAATTTTGATGCTGACTACGCAAGGAGAATTTACCTTGAACTTGCTCGGACATACAATCACGCTGGAAAAATTGACAAGGCAATTCAGACATATCTTTACCTTGACACAACTTATAAGAGAACGGAAGAATCGGCGTATGGATATTTTGAGCTTGGGCGTTTGTATGAGGAAAGGATTGGGAATTACGATTCAGCGAAGTTTTTCTTTGACAAAGCGCGACTTGAAAATCCACAAAGTGATGTTTCAAAAATTGCACAGAGGAAGGTTGAACAATACAATAACTATTTCAAATACATCTCAACGATATCGCGAGCTGATAGTTTATCCGAGGAACAGGTTTCTGATGCGAAGTATTCACTTGCGTGGCTTTTCTATATGTCATTTGGGCGCTTGGATTCAGCGATCCATTATTTAAATGATGTAATTAAAAATCATCCGAATTCATCGGCTTCCGCTCGTGCATATTATCTTTTTGGGATGATTTATGAACCGATAGACAGCCAAAAAGCCAGGGAAATTTACACTGAACTTATCAGGAAATTTCCAGAAACGCAGTATGCAAAGCAGGCGATGAAAATACTTGGAGTGAAAGACGATGTGGAGAAGGACACTTTAGAGAAACTTTACAATATCGCTTGTTCTATGATTGACACAAACCCGCAGGGAGCGATTGACCTTTTTTTGAGAGTTTATAATCAAAGCGTTGATGCGAATTTGAAAGCGAGAGCGTTTTTTGCTATTGGGTGGATCAATGAATACAAATTGAAAAATTATTCAAAAGCGATTGAGTATTATACAAAGATACTTGATAGCTTCCCGAACACCGAATATGCCAAGATAGTTAGCGTGAAGGTCAATCCTGATAAACAAGAGGAAAAGCCGAAACAACCTCAGATCACACCCGAGGTCAAGCCAAAGCAGAAGGAATTTGAAAGCGAACTTGAGGATGAAATGAAAATAAGGGATAGGAGGAGAAAGCGAATAGATGATAATTAAACTTGTTTCAACTGTAAAGTTAAAAGAACACCTAACAGATGGAATTTTCAGGTTGACGCTTTATGCTCCTGAAATTGCAAGCATTTCAAAACCGGGGCAATTTGTAAATGTGAAAGTTTCAGATTATTTTGATCCGCTGTTGAGAAGACCTTTCAGCATTTGCGATGCTGATGGTGAATACATTAAGTTAATTTTTAACATTGCTGGCAAGGGAACGAAAATTTTGGCAGAGTTAGAGCAAGGCGATGAAGTTGATTTGTTTGGACCACTTGGGAGAGGGTTTGAAGTTGATGATGATTTTGATGTGGCTTTAATTGTTGCTGGAGGGCTTGGGGTTGCACCTTTCCCTTTCCTTGTGAAAATTTTGAAGGAAAAGGGCAAAAGGATAGTTTCTTATGTCGGTGCAAGGACAAAAGAGCAAGTCATCTCTGATGGACTTGAAAATGTAAATGTTGCGACCGATGACGGCTCTGCTGGCTTTAAAGGAACCGTTGTTGAACTTGTCAAGTTAAACATATTGAATTTGGATTCGTCAAAAATTAAAATTTTCGGTTGCGGTCCAACCCCGATGTTGAAATCCCTTGTTAAACTTTGTGACGAGTATAATTTGAAATGTGAAGTTTCAGTTGAAACAGCAATGGCTTGTGGCACGGGCTTATGCCAAGGTTGTGTTGTAACGACGAGGGACTTTAGTTATAAGCTTGCATGTAAAGATGGACCCGTTTTCAATGTAAGGGAGATTTTGATATGATCAAGATGCAAGTTGATATAGGAAATTTAAAATTGAAAAATCCAGTTCTCGTTGCATCTGGGACATTTGGTTATGGTGATGAACTTATTGAGCTTTTTGATGTCGGTCAGCTCGGTGGTATAGTTACGAAGTCGCTTACGCTTAAACCAAGGGCTGGAAATCCACCGCCGAGGATTGTTGAGACACCTTGCGGTATGCTTAACTCAATCGGTCTTGCAAATATCGGCGTTGATAGGTTCATAGCTGAGAAACTTCCCATTTTGAGGAATTTCAAAACCGCTATAATTGTCAATGTGGCTGGTAAAAGGATTGAAGATTATTGCGAGGTCATAAAAAGAATTGAAGACGCTGGTGGAGTTGACGCTTATGAGATTAACATATCTTGTCCAAATGTTAAAGAGGGAGGACTTGAGTTTGGGACAAGCCGTGAGATGACGGCAAAAATTGTAAACTCAGTGAGAAAGGCAACTGATAAAACATTGATCATAAAGTTGACGCCAAATGTTACAAAGATTTCCGAAATCGCAAAGGTTTGCAAGGATGAAGGAGCTGATGCTGTATCGCTTATAAATACTGTTGTTGGAATGGCTATTGATATAAAGACGAGAAAACCGAAGCTTTCAACGATAACCGGTGGGCTTTCAGGTCCGGCGATAAAACCGATAGCAATTGCGAAGGTTTTTGAGGTCTTTCAAAATGTTGATATACCGATAATTGGGATCGGTGGGATAATGAACTGGATGGATGCGGTTGAATTTTTAATTGCGGGTGCAAAAGCTATTCAAGTTGGCACGGCAAATTTCGTTGACCCTACGGCTTCAATACAAATTTTAAACGGGATAATTTCATATTGCGAGGAAAATAAAATTTCTGATATAAACGATTTGATCGGTTCAATCGTCATTGAACAAGCGCAGGAACACATCAAATAAAACCTCATTCGGGAGAAATACAAATGGAGCATCGGAAATATCTTGAGGTGATAAATTATCTTTATTCGCTTCAGCGCTTTGGGATAAAACTTGGTTTGCATAATATTGAAAGATTGCTTAAATTACTGCAGAACCCGGAAGAAAAGTTCACCTCAATTCACATTGCTGGGACAAACGGTAAAGGTTCAGCATCATCTTTTATAGCGTCAATTTTAAGTTCATCTGGTTACAAAGTTGGTCTTTACACATCACCGCATCTTGTTGATTTCACGGAGAGGATACGCATCAATGGCGCACCGATATCAAGGGAAAGAGTTGTTGAATATGTTGAGATTTTGCGCGATGAAATAGATCTTTTAAAAGCTACCTTTTTTGAGGTAACGACGGCGATCGCATTTAAGTATTTTGCCGATGAGAAAGTTGATTTCGCCGTTGTAGAGGTTGGGCTTGGCGGGCGACTTGATTCAACAAATGTAATTAAACCCGCTGTTTCTGTGATTACTACTGTTTCATTTGACCATATGGATGTTCTTGGGGAAACGATTGAGCAGATATCTCTTGAGAAAGCGGGGATAATAAAAAAGGGAATCCCCTGTGTTACAGGATGCGAAGATGAAAGGGCTCTTGGTGTGATTAAGAAAGTTGCTGATGAGAAAAACTCCGAGCTTGTAGTTTTGGATGAAGTTGCTAAATTTAGATTGAAGGGGATTGAGGAAAAAAGTATAAAATTTGATTTGAATACACAGAAAAATTTTTATAGTGATCTTGTCACAGGGGTTGGCGGGAGCTTTCAGCTGAGAAATTCGGCGCTTTCAATTTTAGTTTATGAAAAACTCTGTGAGCTTGGATTAGCTAAGTTCAGAAGCGATTTCGTTTATGATGGGCTTTTAAATGTGGTTAGATTTTCGGGATTAAGGGGTCGTTTTGAAATTTTAAAGGAAAAGCCAAAAGTTGTAGCTGATGTCGCTCATAACTATCCAGCGATATGTCAACTCGTCTCGGAACTTGGAAATTTCAAACGAAAAAGGACACTTGTTTTGTTCGGTGTAATGAAGGACAAAGAATATGAAAAGATGATAAAGAAACTTTCTGAGGTTGCTGATTTTGCCGTTGCGACACAACCGAAAATTGGTCGTGCGCTTAACTGTAAAACAATCGCTGAAATTTTTAAGCGAAATAATGTTGAAGCGATTGCGATTCCTGATTCTGACAGGGCGTATGATTTTATCCTTGGTGAAGCAGGGGAGGACGATTTAATTTTGGTGACCGGTTCTCATTATCTTGTTGGTGAGGTGATCGCACACATTGAGAGGAGAAAAATTGAAATTTTAATTTAAAACAAAATTTTGGAGGCGCATCAAAAATGGTAATGGACATTGCAGAATTGCAGTCCAAGAAGGTTGCTGAGCTTCAAAAAATTGCAAAGGAGCTCGGCGTCACAGGTTATAGTGATTTGAAAAAACAGGAGCTTATAATGAAGATTCTTGAGAAGATGCAAGAGCAGAGGGTGACGACTGGAGAAGCTGAGGAGGGCGAGGAGCAAAACGGAGTTATCTTTGGCAAGGGGGTTCTTGAAATTTTGCCTGATGGATATGGTTTCTTAAGGTCTGCAAATTATAGCTATCTTCCTTCGCCGGATGATATTTATGTGTCGCCGTCGCAGATCAAGAAATTCAATTTGAAAACTGGGGACACTGTGGCTGGTCAAGTCCGCCCGCCGAAAGAAGGGGAAAGATTTTATGCTCTTTTGAGAATTGATACAGTTAACGGTCTTGCTCCAGAAAAAGCCAGGGAGAGAATCCTATTTGAAAATCTCACACCGCTTTATCCGACGAAAAGAATCCGCCTTGAGACGGTCCCTGGAGAATATTCAATGAGAATACTTGATCTTTTCGCTCCAATTGGCAAAGGTCAGCGTGGTTTGATTGTGTCGCCACCAAAAGCGGGAAAAACAGTGTTGCTTCAAAAGATGGCAAACAGCATAATGAGGAATCACCCGGAGGTGAAATTGATAGTTCTTCTCATTGATGAGCGCCCGGAAGAGGTCACGGATATGGAGCGCTCTGTTGGACCAGATGTTGAGGTAATAAGCTCAACTTTTGATGAACCGCCAGAAAGGCATATGCAGGTTGCTGATATGGTCCTTGAAAAAGCGAAGCGACTCGTTGAGTCGGGCAAAGATGTAGTTATACTTCTTGACAGTTTGACCCGTCTTGCAAGGGCAAGCAACCTCGTGACGCCACACAGTGGTAGAATTCTCTCGGGTGGTATTGATGCAAGTGCATTGATAAAACCGAAAAAATTCTTCGGCGCAGCTCGTGATACTGAAGAAGCGGGCAGCTTGACCATCATAGCAACCGCTTTGATTGAAACGGGAAGCAGAATGGATGAGGTTATATTTGAAGAGTTCAAGGGAACGGGTAATATGGAAGTTGTTTTGACAAGAGAACTTGCCGACAGAAGGATATTCCCAGCAATTGACATCAATAAAACAGGAACAAGGAAGGAAGAACTTCTTCTTGAGCCAGAAGAACTCAATCGTGTTTGGATTTTGAGGAAGATTTTAAGCGAGATGTCCCCAGTTGAAGCGATGGAATTCTTACTTGAACATATGAAAGGGACAAGGAATAATAAGGAATTTTTGAAGTCAATGAGCAGTTGATTTAATCTCTCAAAACGGCTAATTTTCCAATCCCAACTTTTGTTCCATCTTCGTTGTAAGCGACTATGAGATAAATTCCAGTGGGGACATATTGTCCTTTTTCATCTTTGCCGTCCCAAGATGTTATTCTTCCCCCGGGAGTTGATAATGTTCTGACAAGGTCCCCACTTATCGTAAATATCTTTATCGTTGAATTTGAAACCAAGCCATCAATGATTACATTTAAATCCTCTTTGGGACGAAATGGATTTGGATAAAAATTTATCGTCTTAAATTCATCAACTGGCTTAGCGAATGCAGTCCTCAAACTTGTTAAACCTTTATCCGTTCCAAAGTAGATAACGCCGTTGTTTAAGTCAATCGCTATTGATTTGACATCATCGCTTAGAAGTGGTGAATTTGTCGCATCATATTGTGCGATGACGCTTGTCCCGTCAGGTGTGAGGACGAAGACGCCGTTTTTTGTAGCAATCCATTTATTGTTCACTCCGTCAACAGCAATGTCATTTATGTAAAAATCACGAAGCGAAAAAATTTTCCTTATACTTCCAGGTTTAAGCGGATCGTCTATATTTGTGATTATGTTAAGTCCATAAGCGGTTCCAACCCAGAGATCACCGCGATTGTCAAATCTTATAACCGTCGGGTTCCCGTTTAAGCCATGTGCCGTTGAGATGTTAAACCATTTATCATCACTTTTATCCAGCGGAGTTCCATTATCGTCAAAAACCAAGATATATCCGTGTTCAGTTACAATCCACTTTTTACCTTTTTCATCCAATTCAATCTGTATATTATAAAAATCACTCGGCTTGAAGCCGTTCCTGAAAGAAGTAAGCAAAGAGTCATTTCGCATCAGGTAAAGAATTATCAAATTTCTCGCCTTGTAATTTAAAATCCAGGTGTAATTGCCTTGTTCTGCGATGTCGGTTATGACGACGAAATTTGTATCTTCAACGACGCCCATGAAGCCATCTTGTTTTGAGAAAATTTTCAAGGAGTCATTTTCATCAACTCTTATTAAACCACCACCCCAAGTCCCAATCCAGATGTATTTTTCCCCGATCCTCACCCTGTAACAATCGTCTGACATATTCGGGAAAGTTTCCTTTGAGAAGTTCTTCCATTTTTTCCCATCAAATTTATAAAATCCTCTCCCCAAAAATTTTGATGAAGCAGCCCATAAATTGCCTTTGTTATCAACAGCCATGCTTGAAAATTGACTTCCATTTGGACCTTCAGGATAATGAAAGCTCCATTGCCCATTTTCAAGGATTCCAACGCCACTTGATCTGACACCAGCGATTATTTTACCGCGCCAGATGGAAACATCGTTGATTATATCTTTCGCTTCCGAAATAAAATTGACATTGCCATTTTTAAATGAGTGTATTGATTTTCCGCTTATGATTAAAATTGAGTCGCCGACATTTAGAATTTTATCAACGGGTGAGGAAAAAACTTTAACAAAACTTTCTCCTTGAAGGCGGAACATCCCATCTTGAGCCCCGGTGTAAATTTCGCCTTTTGAAACGCTTATACTTTTAAATCCACCAACTTTTCGCCAGATATTCCATCCAAAAGGTGAGACAAGCGCCGGATTAAATCTATATCCTCTCGCTATTCCCTCGGAAGTAGCTATATAGATTGTATCATCTTTAACCTCAATGTCAAGGACCTGAACCCTTTCAACATCGGGGAAAATTTTCCTGTAAGTGTCAATGAATTCCAATTTTGAAATGCGGTAGGTTAAAAGCCCGAAGTTCGTCCCTATGAACAATGTATCTCCATAAACTTTGAGAAAATTTATCCCTTTGTCCGTTTCAGGTGAATTTACTATGTCAAAAACGCGATTGACTTTATAGCTATGACCTGATTGAGTTAATATATCAATTACGCCGTTTTGAAATCCGATGAATATGTGGTTTTTATCAGTTGTGAGAACCTTCACATCAACATCAAAAAGACCGTCAACTTTCAAAATTTTTTCAAATTTGTTTAGGTCAGGATAAAAGATGAAAATCCCACCCTCTGTTCCGGCGAAGATTGCTTTATCGGTCGGACTAATTTTTCTTACATTTTTCATATCGGTGTAATTTTCCCATTTCCCGATTTGAGCAAATGATTGTGAGATTAGAAGCAAGGTTATAAGGACGGCTTTTTTCATAGGGTTATTTTTTGATTTGCTTTAGGAGGTTTGCCATTTCAATTGCGGTCAATGCAGCGTCCCAACCCTTGTTCCCGCTTTTTATCCCTGCTCTGTTAAGTGCTTGCTCAACATCGTCTGTTGTCAAAATCCCGAAGGCAATCGGGGTTCCCGTTTCAAGTTGAACTTGTGCTATGCCTTTTGATACCTCGTTTGCGATGTAATCAAAGTGCGGGGTCTCACCTCGTATGACAGCACCAAGGCAGATTAAAGCATCGTATTTACCTGTCAAAGCGATTTTTTTCGCAACAAGAGGTATTTCAAATGAACCAGGGCAAAAGAAAATGTCAATGTCTTTTTCTTCGGCGTCGTGTCTTTTGAGGCAATCAAGCGCTCCATCAAGAAGTTTTGATGTGACAAGTTCATTAAATCTGCTTACAACGATCCCAAATTTTAACCCCTTTGCTATGAGCTTGCCTTCAAAGGTTGGCATCGTTTTTGACATTTTATTTTAAATTCAACCTTTTTTTCATCGTCTCAACAAATTTATATGGAACTGTGTATTTCCCAAGGCAATTTTCATCATTTCTCAATCCACCATGGAAATCCGATCCACCACTTTCAAGCAGGAAGTATTCATCCGCTATTGAACGATAATAATTCACAAGTTCATCATTATGTGAGGGATGTATCACCTCTATGCCGTCAATTCCAAGTTCTATCAATGTCGCAAGGTCAACTTCGCTTATATATTTTCCGGGGTGAGCGATAAATGACAATCCCCCAACCTCTGAAATTAATCTTATCGCTTTCCTTGGAGAAAGGTCAATGTTTTTTTCATAAGCTGGACAACCAACACCAAGATATTTGTTGAACGCCTCGTAAAAATCATTGACGAAACCGTATTTTACAAGAGCACTCGCTATATGAACCCTACTTATAGAGGAGTTTTTTGCGATCTCAATTACACTCTCAAATTCAAGCGGGATGTCAAGTGCATTTAACTTCTCAACTATTCTTTTAGCCCTTTGGACTCTAAGTTCGCGGAAAACTCTTAAATGAGTTTGAAAAACCTCATCGTGCCAATCTATAAAGTAGCCAAGTATGTGTATGTCTGTTCCGTTTATGCTTGAGCTTAATTCAATTCCAGGGATGACCTCAATCCCAAGTTCCTTTCCAACTTCAATTGCTTCATCAAGTCCCTCTGTCGTGTCGTGGTCGGCAATGCTTATTATATCCAAACCGCTTTCCTTTGCTTTCATCACAACTTGCGCTGGGGAATATATCCCATCCGAAAAATATGTATGTAGGTGCAGGTCAACTTTCACTTAAACATTTGCTTCATTTTTTCATACTCAAGAATTATAAGTTTCCTTCCTTCAACTTTTATCAGTCCCTGTTTTTCAAATTTTGTCATAATCCTTGAAACGGTTTCCCTTGATGTTCCAGCCATATTTGCAAGGTCCTGCTGTGTCGGGATTTCTTCAACTATCACTTGACCTTTGTACATTTTCCCAAGCTCATCGGCTAATAAAATTAAAACGCAACCGACGCGACCTTCGGCATCTTTCAGTGATAAACTTTTAATTTGCATATTTGCTTTCCTCAACCTTTGAGCCAATTCCTTCAAAAGTGAGATGGATATTTGCGGATACTTATGTAAAAGATTTAAAAAGTCATCCCTATAAATTATTAAAACTTCCGTATCAGTAAGAGCAGAACATGTTGCGGATCTTTTCATCCCATCAAGTAGGGACATTTCTCCGAAGACCTCTCCTGGACCAAGTATTGAAAGCACAGCTTCTCTTCCCGTTTCATCTAATCTTGAAACCTTTACCTTTCCGTTGATGATTATAAACAAAGCACTACCGATTTCGTCCTCCATCAAAATTATATTTCCCTTTGAAAACTTTTTCCTCGTCCCAAGCTTTGCGATCTTTTCAAGGTCTCGCTCGGGGAGTTCCTCAAAAATTGAGACATTGCGGAGAAAGTTTATATCATTACCCATAGGCAAGGATGAAATTATTTTTTGAAAATATAACTCTTGAAATGATTAAATGCAAGAGATGGTTTTAAATTTCAATCCAGTATGCTATGAAAAAACCGCGTCCGACCCCAATTCTTTTGCCGTATATATCATAAAAAAATCCGCCTTGAATCCACGCTTTGTATGTGAACCTATGTGCAAATGAAATGCTGAGCTTTCCTTCAACAAAATCTGTCTCAATTGATGGATTGAATCTTGTCGCAAAACTTCCAGTGCCGATTGAATTTACACCATCAAGTTGAACTATACCTTGCCATCTACCGCTTAAATTTGCACCGTATAAAATTTGAAATCTTACTTGATCTGCAACCTGCCTCAGAAATTTTCTTAAGCCAAACTCAAAATTAAAGTATGAATCAATACCGAACGGCTTAAAACCACCGGCAATTAAAATTCTCGTATCCACTGCATACTGTCCGAAGCCGATTAAAGGTTCTCTTTCAGTTGAATAGAGAGGAATAATGCCTGTGGTTTGGAAGCTTAAGACGATGCCAGATTCAAAAACTTTAAATTTTAAACCGATCTCAAGGTCACCAGCCCCTTTGTTAGTTTTATAATTTGAAGAATCAATCCACCTGTTAAGTATTAAGATCGCTGTGTTGCCGATAAAATTTAATTTATCGCTTATCCCATATTCAAAATATAAGCCAAGTCCATTTGAATCAAAATATCCATAGTTGTCAAGGTTTCTAATTTTCCAATTGACATCATAGTATTTCTCTGCATGATAGAAATAATAATACGGGACAAAGAAAATCTTGCCACCTTTTCTCGTCCAAGCACCTGAAAAGGAGATTTCTGGGAAAATGAAAAAGATGACAAGATATTTTAGAATTTTATAGTTCATATTTGCACGCCTTGTGCAATGTTCTTAATGCAATCGCAAGATCAAAGTAAAACGAATCCGAATTCTTTTCGGTTAAATTTATTATGTTATCAATTTTTTCGGGGAGCAAATCGTTCAGGATATATTTGATCATATCATTGTATTTCTTAGGTTTACCAAGCTTCAAGAAAAGTTCAATGATTTTTGAATAAACTGCAACAGAAACGAAATTTGATTTTGTTTGTGATTTAAATTTTCCATCCATTAAGATGTAAAAATCGCTCCAGCGACCAAAGTTTTCATAAAAGAAATCAAGTATCTCTCGGGCGGGTTTGGGGTTAAATTCAATTATTGAAAGAGATATATCTATTGATGAAATTAATGGGAAAATGCCATTCGGCGAGTAATAACCATTTGAACTTGGGATTATAGTTTTAACTCCAATATCATAAAGCGAATTGAAAAAACCATTTTTAACATATCCACCAATTATCGCATTATACATCATTCTTGATTTTTCAATCATATCGTCATCCTTGTTTTCCTTGCCTATGAGATATAAAAAGTCGGGGCGTTGATTTATAAGATAGGTGTTTTCTGAAAGTGTTCTTGTTCCATAGTTGAAGTAATTCTTAACGAGAAATTTATCCGGCTCGGGCATATAACCGTGTTTAATGTAAGCTTTTGCAAGGGAGTAACTCACCTTTTTATACTCTTCAACGCCCCATTTTTTATAGGCAAGGTAAATCGCAAACGCACAATGAATCGTCTCAGCTGTGCCCGATGCATCAATTTCAGAATCTTTTTTATATCTCCATACGATAGCTGAGTCAATCCAGGTATCTCTTATGATATAATGTTTTTTAATCGCTTCGTAAGCTTTTGAGAAAAGAATTGAGTCCCCAATTTCAACTGCTGATTGCATTATTTCTGCGAGGTCAATGGCATAGCAAAAGCCATCGGTTCTTGAAGGCAATCCATTTAAAAGTTTTTCGTGAAAAGTCCCTTGGATTTTATTTTCATATTTTCCAATCTTTTCGGGGTCAACTCTATAAATCAAGCCACTGCAAGATAAAATAAACACAATAGGAAACAAGGTTAAAATTTTCCTCACTTTATCAGGACCATTTTCTTTGCTATTAATGTTTTTTCAGCTCTGAGCACATAAAAGTAAACTCCGCTTGCGATATCCTTTGCGTCAAAGTGAAGCTGATATTGTCCGGGTTCGGTATGACCTGAGTATAATGTTTTAACTTTTCGTCCGAGGACATCGTAAATTTCAACTGCAACCCAGCCAGGATTTGGGATTTCAAATGAAATCACAGTTGTGCTGTTAAATGGGTTTGGATAATTTTGATGAAGCACGAATTTCTTCGGGATGTTGGATTTGTCCTCCTGTATCAATGTTATTCCACCGGATTTAGTTGAAAGGACAAGCCCGGAGATTCCAGTAGCCCAACCCTGCAAGCTATCAATGAAATCAATTGAGTATATATCAAGTGTAGAACCGATCGGTTGAAGATGCCAAGTTTTACCACCATCCTTTGAATAAAAGATTCGCCCCGATTCTCCAGCTATAAAGATGCGCAAGCTGTCAATGAACTTCGCATCTTTTATTCCCACGCCAAGGTTGCTTTCAAACCAGTTTAATATATTCCCAGCATAAACTTTTCCATCGCCCGATAGTAAAATTTTTCCTGATATATTTTCACGCCTGATCAGATTAAAATTTACAGGGGCAATTAAAATTGACGCTGTATCAGATCCAGTTACAGATAAAATTGAGCCGTTGCGCGCAAGGTAGAACGAGTTAGTGTCAAACATCGCTATATCATTTCCGTCAAGGGTTAGATGTATCCATGAGTTGCCGGCATCTCGTGTGAAATATATTCCTGAATCCGCAGTAAGTATAACGCCGTATTTTGAGCGGTTGAAGAATTCAATCCTTGTCAAGTTATTTGTTACAAATGGAATCTGGACCCATATCGTATCAGCAACCTTTGATTTATAAAGCAAACCCTGATAACCGACGACAAAAACGCTTGAGTCAGAAAACGCGATATCTTTGAAAGGAATTTGTTTTCCCATTGAAAATAACCGCCATGAATTACCGGCATCGGTTGTCATATAGATTGAACTTGTCTCTCCAATTATGTAACCGACTTTATCATCAAAAAATCTTACTTTGTGGAGTTTATTCCAGGTCTTAAAGTCAACTTTATTCCATATCTGTTTATATTCTTGTGGAAGAAAGGCACATAAAATTGTGCCTGTTATTTCTTTTTCGGTAAGTGAGTCAACGGTCAAAGTATTTGCATAGGCATTTACTTTTGTGTCAAGCTCACGCCAGGAATATCCATCAAAGTAGTGAAGTTTAAGGAATCGCTCGTCAGCAATCCCAGACCCAACTTCTGTCCTGCTTAAAAATTCTTGAAGATATTCAACCCTTAATTTTAATTTAAATCGTGCGTTCTGCGGGTGTGGTGTGATTTTATAAAATCTGCTGACAAATTTATCAGGCAAAACATAACTTGGAAGTGCTGGAGCGGTGCTATCGGGAAAAACTTCAACAGTCAAGCTATCAAGTCCAATTGCTTCATATAACCAAACGCTTGCGAGAAGTCGTCCGATTTTATCAACGAAATGATAAACTGTATCTGTTTGAGTGATTTTCAAAGTAGCACGGTTTTCCTCACCAGGCCAGTAATTTGAAAGCCATTTGTAAAGGTAAAATTTTCTTGCGGTGATGAAATATTTCAACGCCTCAACTTGTTCCTCAAATTCCTGATTTGTCCCCCATTTGAATTCATCTTTATAAACATACTCCTTTATCAAATTTTTCAATGAGTCAATATAAGGATACATCTTTGCTTCGGTAAATTCATAGCGCAAGAGAGAATCAATCTTTTGGTTAAACCTTGCACGCAAAATTGGGTTTTGGAAAAATTTTGACTTCAGCGCATTATCCGGTCCTGTAGTATTTGGTGGATACCAATATGTGAAGTTATCATTTAAAAGGTCAAGCGGATATGGAAGATTGAAATCACCATTTCTCCCAAATGTTAAATCATAATCCCACGGTATGATAAGCCATTTGTTTAAAACAGAGTCATGGTAAAGGTAATAATTCTTGTTATATGTGTCTCCGCTACTTGTGAGCGCATTGAGAACTAACCAATCTGTGACGCAATCACCGTAAAATAAACTGTCAACGAGGATGTGAAAGTTTTCGGTTGGTGTTGTGTTAATTTGATTTATCAATTGAATTAAATCAGAATAATTGCTATCGGCTGGAAATTGTTTCTCATAACATCTGTAATAATCCGTGGTATCTGTTGGGATGAAAAGGTCTCCACAATGTGTTGCGTCATAGGGTTGATACATGGTCCCGCCACGGTTGAAACCATATTTTTCTGGCATAAGTTCAAATGTCTTATTTATCCTCTCAATGAAAAGATAAAGCCCGTAATTTTTATCGTTGATGTATATATTCACATAGTATGTTTCTGGCGTTACGGTGCCAAATCGTTTGTATAAATCCCAAACGATTTTTTCCCTCATCAATGATTTATCTGTATACATCGCATTGAAGCCAAGGAAACGATAATTGTCAAGTTCATTCCCTTTTTTGAGCTTTACTCTGAACGGCTTCTTTGGATATCGTTTTGTTGTGTGCCCTTTAAACCTTATTTCCCCGCTTTTTTCTACGCCGTTATAGACCAACTTCATCGGTATGTAGGTTTCATCCCAAATACTTCTTGAATAAAGAAGGTTTAAGCTGTCGGGATGAATGTAGAAAAAATACTCCCTGACTTGAGCGGTTGCTATTGAAATCGCAACCAGCACTGATAAAATAGCTTTGACATTCATTTTTTGCCTCCTAATTTTTTAAAGTTCTTCCTCCTCAAAAAATAGGTTGACTTGAGAGACGCCTTCAACTGATTTGAGCGCTTGGATGAAGTCAAGAATTTTTTCTCTGTTTTTTAATCTGACGAAATATAAAAATTGAACACCGTTATCGCCACCAATTGACCTGACATTTACAAGATGATATTTTCGGCAAAATTCGTCAAGAATTTTTAGATAAGGGGATTTGCTTGATTCATTTTCAAAGGTAAATTGAACTAAAAAATCTTTTTTGGCTGGTATTCCATATCCTGCTTTTGATAATATAAAAATGACAAGACCAATTAAAACGGCGCCAGTTAAGGCAATCCCGTAAAATTCAACCCCGGATGCCATTCCAACAGCAAGTGCGAAAAATATAAAGACGATGTCCTGTGTGTCTTTGACGGCTGTGCGAAATCTTATTATTGACATCGCTCCAACCAAACCAAATGCACGTGCAAGGTTATTACCTATAACCATGATCACAATGGCGGTTATCATTGAAAGAGCTATAAGCGAGTTTGCCATGGTTCCAGAGTAGCTAACCCCGCGATAACTTAATCTGTAAAAGATGGACACGATGAAACCACATATTAAAGCAACAAATAAAGAGGTTAGAATCCTTTCAAAGGTTAAGTTAAAAACCAAGATATTTTGAAAGTCCTGAAGCATAACTAAAATTTGATCTTTTATTTGCTATCCCGATCAAATCAAGACAGATAACATACTTTGAAAATGAGATGCGCATAAGGGAGAATTTATTTATCAAAAATTTGAACCAGTTTGGCAGTTGTCCGAAAAATTTCGTTTCAATCAAAAAGTAATCGGCGTTGTAATAGGTTAGATTTCTTTCAACGAAAAGTTCGTTTAATTTTGGATATGGGAGGCATCGTAAATTTTTATCAAATGTGATCCTGAAACCACCATTAATTTTACTGTGATATGCTTCCCTTTCGTAGATGACGAGCACTGTCGGTTGCATATTTTTTCGGTAAATGTGAAATAGAAATTTTCTCGCATCGCTATGGGAGTTTTCAAAGCCCTTTATATTTTTTATTATCAATCCATCCACATCGCCCAATGAAAGCAGATTTTCAAGATTTTCATATAAAATTGGAGCGCGATTTTTATAAATTGCGTCACCCCATTTCCTTTTTATTTCAAGGAAGATGATATCTTTTCCTGTTGGTTGATTATAGCCCCTGATTCTAACTTTCTTTCTTATCTCAAGTCCCTCAACTTTGTCATTATAAAGGTCAAATTTAGATGTATCAAAATAAATGCTTCTGACTGTGTATTCAGGTAAGCAATCTTTTTCCATATGTATATCGGGCTCAGAAAAATTCAAAGTATATTCCCTGATCAAATCAATATCATCAATTTTAGCAAGGTATTTGTATTCAAATCTTGGCATTTTTAAAAGCCGACTTTAAAAAGTTTGTTATCATTTCCCTCAGTTTCATTTTCCCAAGCGAAACTGAACAGGTAATCATTGTCCCTGGTTTTAAAAGCGTTTTCCCATTTTTGAAAACCGCCGTGCAGAAAATAACTTGATGACCGTTTATAAATTTAACACTTTCCGAAATTTTTTCAACCTCACCATTAAGCGTTGGGTCTTCTACAACTTTCACTTTTTGTCCCAGTTTTATCTTCGGCATATCGCTTAAATCTATTGGAAATATAAACACCAGCTCAGATGTATCAGCAATAGTTATGATCGTGTCCCGTGATAGCGTTCTATTTACTACGCCTGATATCGGTGAGATTATAATGAAATCTCTCAACCTTTTTTCAAGCATTTCTATTTCCTTTTGGAGCATTCTTATGTTTGCTTTAATTACTTTTACCTGCTCTTCCTTTGCTCCAGTTGAAACATTTTCAAGCTGTGCTTTTGCTATTTCTACATTTGTTTCATAGACCTTAAGCATCGTTTGAGCTATTTCAAATTCTTGAAGGGAGATCAAATTTTTTTCATAAAGAATTTTTGCCCTTTCAAAAATTTTTCTCTGTGATTCCGCTTGTTCCTTTGCCTGTTCATAGCGTTTAAGAGCTTCTTGCACCACCGCTGATTTCTCACCGGAAAGGTAAAGTTCAAGTGTTGCAACCTCAACATCAAGAAGACCTCTAAGTCGTGCGAGCTGATATTCAATTTCGCTTGAATAAAAAATTCCTATCGTATCCCCGGCTTTAACTATATCTGGAATAGCGTTTAAATTGAACTTAGCAAAATCTCCTCTTATAACCTGAGAGACGCTATAGGATTTTAAAGCACCATTTTTGTAATCATGCAAGCTTGCTATAAGTTCCCCGTCCGCACCTCTTGATAAAATCCACTCCCTGACAGGGTATAACCTACCTGTAAACTTAAGCGTGCTTTCAAACTCAACGGGTAAAAAAATTATAACTGCAAAAATTAAGATAAGTAAAAGCACCGTTGACTTTGGATTCATCCTTTCACAAATATTTTAAATTTACCTTGTGATTTAAAGACCCTCCACTTCTCGGAGCTGAAGATGAGTTCAAGTCCTTCTTTGCCTTTATGAAATATATTTCCATTTTTTACATTTATTATATCGCGTGCGCCCTCAAATCTATCTGGGTTATAGACAACTATATAATCGGCATAAACCTCGGGAGTTTGAACTACGGAGTAAAATTCATATTGATACGGAAGTATGAAGTTTTTCGGATCTCCATAAAATGCGACGACAGGATAACCGTTTGAATCATCTATTATAATTGTTTCATCTGGTTTAGCTACTTGCTTCAAGAATTGGGCGCATTCAATGTCTTCTTTGAATGTTTCGTTGGTTTTTCCTTCAATGAGTGCTTTGATGAATAAATTTTCCTCTGGATAGATTGAATTGTAAAGTTTTTTGAAGCCAGTGTAGATTGAGAAAGTGAGTAAAATTATATAAACAGTTATCGCCAAGTTGTGTTTTTTAACCAAGCCCTCAGAGATTGCGTACATCAATCCGATAAATGAGATTAAGATAAAGGATGCAAAGAAATCAATTGTCATCATGGATAGCCCGAAATATGATGAGATTATCAATCCGAAAGCGGGGGCAAGCAAAGCGAAGGTATAAAACGGCTTCTTCCTAAAAATAAAGAGGATATAAAAAAACATCGGTGAAAGTAGAAGTATATTTTTTGCTACCTCAATGAAGTCCTTGAATATATTTGATTTCAGTTCAAGTAGATATGGGTTAAGTAGCGCATATGTTTTCAATGTCCTAAAATATGCGTAGGGGCTCTCAAGGAAGTTAAAGGGGTTTGATGTGAAAATCCAGTTGAGATAAACCCAAGACACAAATGCCAATGTCGGAGGGACAAATAGCATAAGGTAAATTGCAAAGGTTTTTCGGAAAAATGTTTTTCTATAAGCTGGGAGTTCTTTTATGAGTTTGAAAAATTCAGAAAATTTTACCTCGCGCCCAATGGTTGTTTCAATTGATAAGAGTACCGTTGCGAAAAAAAGCGTTGGGAGTATGAAAATTATCTCATACCTTATCAAAACTATTAAACCAAGCAAAACCCCGGAAAGGGCAAGGTAAAAGCTTATCGGTTTTGAGTAGTATTCAAAGATTAAAGTATAAAATGCAACAATGGAGGTTAAATATAGATGGATGCTACTTCCTGATGAGCCAGCGTAAAGCAAAAGAGGGTTCAAAGTAAGTGATAGGAATAGCAAGACAAATAGTATTGGTTTATGTTGCTTTTTGAGAAGGCGATATGTGATAAAGATTACAAAAGCAGACATTCCAAGTGATGAAGCTAGAAATGGTGACGCAAGAGGTGCAAATGGAATAAATGGGAAAATTGCATAAAACGGCAAAGGCGGATAAATTAACCCTGTGTTTTCAAGGCGTGGTGGATTTCCTTTAAGTGCGAGTAAACCTTTCTCTATCAAGAAAATGCCCTCAGGGTGTTTATATCCATTTGATGAAGCTAAAAGCCCAATTAACAGATAAAAGTAGAAAGTAAGCAATCCCAAGATTACGAGCTTAATATATTTCATCTCGGTTTGTGATGTTCTGTTTTTAAAAACTCACTTATCCCGTGTTCTGTTTTTTCCCAGTAAAAGGGATTAGAAATCAACTGCCAAAGTGCTTTATAAGCTGCAATTGAATGGAGTATCCAGTATAATGGATTTAGAAGTGCGAAAGGTAAGAGTGTGTATAATTTTCGCCTGAAGACGGACATCATATTCATATAAATCACGATTCCATTTCCAAATAAGAGATTGAAGATTGAAACATACATAACCCAATCGGGGAAAAATTCTTTTATTATTTCAGATTTTGTCAAAAGCCAGGTTATGAAAACGATCCAAAGTATTGGGTTTGCAAGAAATGTAAAAGGTGTTCCGCCAATGAAGAGTTGAAGTCCGAGAAATCCTTTTAATCCAGATTTTTTTATGAACTCAATTGGATGTCTCATATGGACGAGATAGCTTTGCATATAGCCCTTGATCCAGCGTGAGCGTTGTCTTATCCAGTTTTTTATCGCTTTGTTTGCTTCTTCGTAAGTCGTGGAGGTAAGTATTGCAACTTTATAGCCCTTGGCGTAAGCTCTTAAACCGAGGTCTGCGTCTTCGGTGACATTAAATGGGTCCCAGCCGGCAAGTTCTTCAAGTTTATCTTTTTTGAAATGATTACTCGTCCCACCAAGCGGAATCGGTAGCCCGAGGCGGTCAAGTCCAGGAAGCATATAATCAAACCAATATGAATATTCAAGTGTAAACATCCTTGTCAGTAGATTTTCTTCAGCGTTGTAATAGTTAAGAGCGCATTGGATGCAGATGTATTCATCAGGTAATTTCTGAAAAAGTATGATAGCTTTTTTGAGTTGATCAACCTCTGGTATATCCTCAGCGTCATATATCGTGAGATATTCGCCCCTTGCAAAGAGCAGACCGTAATCGCACGCCTTTGGTTTCGTTTTTGGCTCCCCATATGGGACAACAAGGGGTTCAAATACCGTTGGGAGGTCAATTTCTCTTATAGCATTTATCGTTTCAAAGTCATCCTCCTCAAGTAGAAGTTTGACATCAAGTTTAAATTTCGGATAGTCAAGCCGTGAAATGTTTTCAACAAGTTTTTTTATCACCTTTGGTTCTTTATAAACCGGGAGAAGGACTGTGTATATAGGAAGTTCTTCATCAGTAAGTTTTTTTAATTCTTCTTCGGTTACGGTTTCATGGAGTTCATATCTTGCGCCGACAATTGTCAGTGTGAATTTAAAAAGTATCGTTAACAGATAGAGTAGTCCAATTATTATGTTGATTAGAATAATTGCATCAGTAGGATTAAAGGAGAAATAGGCAAGGTAGGCGGTTATAATTACAAGTATAATTGCTATTTGTCTCGGTGTGAATGTTAAAACAGCCGACCTATCCGGGTCATTCCAAAGCAGATTATAAATTGCTATTCGGCAGAATGGGGGTCCAAGGTATTTATGCAAAACCCAAACAATATCAACATCAATTGCGAAAATTATATCAACTTCCGTCTTGAAAATTCTTTTTGCCATTTCTATAAATTCAATATCCGTGGGGTCACACATCGCAACGATAACTTTTCCGTTTTCTTTTCTCAGTGGCACCCCAAGATATTGCTCCATAACAAGCATATTAAGGTAGGAAATGATTTTCGGGTCAACCCTTTCTTTTTTTATATCAACGATTTTGTATCCAAGTCCCTCAACCGCTTCAGTCCATTTCTTCCTACTTACGAAACCAAATGTAAGGCATATTTTTGCAAATGACCAGCCGGTTTCGTTTTTGAACTTTTTAATTTCATCCATCTCCCTTTCGCTTAAAATTCCCCTCTCAATTAAAATTTCACGAACGGAATATCTGCCGATCTCTGGAAGCATCACCGCTGTGTTACCTTAGTTGCATGTTTTTGCCCTCTGAAAAATATGTATGTCAGAAGCGATAAGAATAAAAACCAAACAAAAATTATCAAAAACACCTTATACTGGTTAAAATAGTCAAGAAATGTTTTTTCGCCAGGATAATTTACTTTCAAAAGTCCAGATTCAACTTTGAAGAAGTGCACCTTATCTGTCCAGTCAATGATGCCAACATTTCCTTCTATAGTTATGAACCTTCTCTCAATCGCATCGGTGATTTTTAAAATAAGGGGGTCGCTATTTTTCCCGATGCCTGTCAAAATAAGAACTGGTCTTGAAGCATCGCTATAAAAAACCTGACAAACACCAATTGAAGATGTATCATATAGGGCATATAGGGTTTTCTTTGTTGATGCGCTAATTATTTTGAAATCGTTTTTAGGTTTGATGATGACATTGCTGAATTTGTTGAATATGTCGTCGCTGGGCTCAACAACCGCTATTAAGTTGTAGTTTTTTAGGATATCATCTGTGACATCAGAGGTGGTAATTATTTTTGGGAAGAAATTAAAATTTTTAACTTCTGAATTCACAAGGTGGATTATTTGGGCAAGTGCTTTTAATTTTTGAACGCTCATATTTTTGCTTATCGCACAGATTGTCTCCCCTGTCGTAAACATCTCCGGAAAGAATAAAAGGTCAAGTTCATTCGGTCTATAAATGTCCTTCACCTCAATGTATGAATCCAAATCGTTGATCGCATAGAAAAAGTTTGAAATTTTGTTGTGGCAGTCCTCTGTGCTTGGATAGAAAATAAACTCTATGGAAAGTGTGTTCAATTTAAGGAGTGAAAATCTATTTATTGAGAAGGTATAAATGATTTTTCCCTCTTCCCCAAGTTTTTTACTGTCAATTAAAAGACCGTTAAAATACACATTCATATAAGCCCTTCCGGTTTTTTCATAAACCGGTGAGTATGTAGCAAGGATATTAACATTAATTTTATCCGGTGAGAAACCAAGTTTTGAAAGCGTAAAAGAGAAATTGCTTCTTAAAGAACCGATGCCTTCAACTTTACCTGTTGAAAATCCAAGTTCTTTGAAGGAAACCTTGAATGGCGGTATCGGTGTAGGTGATTGTTCTAATGGTTTTGCTTCTCTTATGAGAAGGAAAGAATTAAATGATGTTTTCAATATGTCGGTGTTTAAAAAGGTTTGAATTGCCTTTCGCAAACCCTCTTCACTTAAGCCGGTTATGATTAAACCTCTGTTATGATAAAGATAAAGTAGCCCATCTGTTTTTAGAAATTTACCTTGTATGGATTTATATTCGTCTGGGATTTTTTCAAATGTTGAGATGGCTATAAATTGCGCCTTATTGGGTAAGGTTTCAAATGTAGCGAAATTAATCGTTTTTATCCCTGTGATCTTTCTTATGAAAGAGTAAACCCAGATGAGTCCCTCAATTTCGGTATTTGAAAGTGAAGATGGGAAAGCAAAATATAACCCGTCTGTGAGATTTGAAATAAAAGAATAAATTTTAAATTCGTTCTTTTTGCGAGGGATATGCTCAATGTTGATGAATGAACTTTTTAAAATTTTCAGCCACAGCCCGCCAGTTTGGATGTCCCTGCATCTGTCCTCACTTATGTAAAGTGATGCTCTTATGTCAATTTTAAGATACTCGGAAAAACCAAGCTCAAACTTTTTAAGTGGAACTATGATTTCATTTTCGGCTTTTGAAATCCTAAAACTCGTCGCTGGTTTATCCCAAATGTAAATTGTTAGGAATGATTGGCTTAAATTTAAAATCGGGGACGATTCAATTTTAAGAACGATGTAACTTCTTGATGAGTCAATATCAGTTCCAATTTTTAAAAAGTAAGTTGCAGAGGGAGTCGGACCATAAAGTGTGAAATCGTCATAACCAAATTCTGAAAATGTTATTAACTCTGCTAAAGAAAAATTCAAGATTAGGAGATTTAAAAGTAAAAGCAGAGGTTTTTTCATTCTCAAAATTTTTATGTTTTCCGAAGAGCGAAGTTTGTTTGAAACCACCTTTTTTCAAAAATAAAAAAAAATGTTTAAAAATCAATGGCTAAACATGTCCATTAAAGGATTTTAATCTTGCATTAATTAATTTTGAGGATTCTTTTCCCTTTCCAATTATTGAAAAAGGGTTAGAGTGCTTGAAAATTTAGCGTTCTGTTTTTATATTTTGGATAGTTTAGTAAATCAAGCCAGATTAATGATGCGAAAATTTTTCCTGTTGATTTTCTTACCGATTCTGTTTGTCAACGGTGAGGAAATTGTTCCTAAATTTAAAATTTCTTCTGTTATTGTTTATCCTGATCAAGGGTTTATTACAAAGGTTTCAAGCTTTAAAGTTAGGCGGGGGGAAAATATAGTAAAGATTTTTAAATTAACGCCGATGCTTGTTGATGCTTCAGTTCAAGTTGAGATCGTCAAGGGTACGGGGGTAAAAATACTTGATGTTAAGGTGGTTGAGACATTTCTTGAAGGGGCGGAGGTGGAAAAGGTTAAAAAATTGAGAGTGAAGTTAGATAGTTTAAATAAGTTGTTATCCGAAAAAGGGGGCGAAGTTGAAGTTATCACAGGAAAGATTGAGCAGTTGAAGAAGTTATCGCCACCGGGACAAAGGTTTACGATTCAAGAAGTTGAGTCATATTTTAAGTTTTATGAGAGAATGCTTGCCGAAAATATCAAGGGGAGAATAGAACTTCAAGGTGAGATTGAAAAACTGAACGAAGAGAAGAAGAAGGTTGAGGAGGAGTTGAACAGGTTATCTTCTCTTAAAGAAAGGAGCAAAACGATTGAGATTTATTTGATGTCAGAGCGTGAGGAGCAGATCGGCTTGAAAGTTTCTTATCTTGTTGGTGGGACTGGTTGGGTTCCTGGATACGAAATTAGGGCGAGCTCTTTAGATAGCAAGGTTGATTTTAATTTTTTTGCATTTGTGAGACAATTAACAGGTGAGGATTGGGATTCAGATGTTGAGATTGAAATTTCAACGGCAAGGGTTTCAATTTTGGGGACACCGCCTGAAATATCGCAATGGGTTGTGGATGTTTATCAGCCACGTCCAATTAAGCCGTTTTTGAAACAAAGAGAGCTTGCTGTAGAAGGGGAAAAAGCACCTGTTGAAGAATTCCCCGCGCCAGAGGTGGAGGTTGAGCCGACTTCTTTCAGTTTCAAGCTTAGACAGAAGTTTAAAATTCCTTCGGATGGTCAACCGCATAGGGTTTACATTGCTTCCTTTTCAGAGTCAGTTCCGTTTGTTTACTACGCTGTTCCCAAACTTTCAAGGTATGCATATTTGCGAGCTGGGTTGAGAAATAATTTTACTTTTCCGATCCTGCCGGGGAAAGTATGGATTTTTATTGATGGGAAGTATGTTTCAAGTTCGTCGTTTGATAAAATTTTACCCGAAGATAGCTTTAGTGTTTCGTTTGGGGTTGATGAAGCGGTAAGTGTTGATAGAAAGTTAAAGAGGAAATTCACTGAATACACGGGGATCGTTGGGAGAAATGTTAAAATTTCTTATGATTATGAGATAGAGGTGCAAAATGGGAAGAAGGGTGAAATTATGATTGAGATTGTGGATAATTTTCCAATTTCAAGGAATGAAAAGATAAAAGTTGTTCTTGAGTCACCTAAGAGTGTGGAGGCAGAAATTGGGGATGATGGGATAATAAGATGGCGTTTTAATTTGCCGGTAGGCGGTAAGAAAATTTTGAGTGTTAAGTTCTATGTTGAGTTTCCAAAGGATTTAAAAGTTGTTGGTCTTGAATGAATCATAGAAAATGTAAATCTCAAACAAAAGAGAGGTCAAAATGGCTGAAATTAAAGGTGGTTCTGGATTAAAGTACAAACCGCTTGTTCCACCTGAGCAGACGATGAGGGAATTTACAATTCGTGCCCTTGTTCTTGGGCTTGTGATGTCGGTTGTTTTAGGGGCAGCGAATGCGTATCTTGGTTTGAAAGCGGGAATGACGATAGCGGCGACTTATCCTGCGGCTGTTATAAGCATGGCATTTTTGAGATTGTTTAGAGGGACGATACTTGAGGAAAATTTCGCCAGAACTGTTGGCTCAGTAGGTGAAGCTGTTGCTGCTGGGGCAATTTTTACGATACCTGCTTTTTTGATCGCTGGTGTATGGCAGGAGTTTGATTCACCGCAAAGATATTGGGAATCATCCTTCATTATGGCAATCGGTGGAGTTATTGGAGTTCTTTTCGTCACATTGTTGAGAAGGGTTCTTGTTGAGGACCCGGAGTTACCGTTTCCGGAGTCAGTAGCTGCGTCAGAGATTCACAAGGCGGGTCAAGCTGGTGGGAGTGGAGCGAAGTATTTGTTTGGCGCTATGGGTATCGGTGCGTTGATTCAGACATTGGGCAAGTTTAATTTCTTTGCTACAAGTTGGGAAAGGGTCACAATTTTTGCGAAGACAGGCATTAGGCTGTTAAGTGGCAGGGGTCAGGAGATAACAAGTGTTTCAGTTGGTGGTGGAGGAACGGTTTTGACAGCTCCGGCCGTGAGCCCTGCTTATATAGGTGTTGGTTTTATAATTGGACCGCGACTTGCTGCACTTAACTTTAGTGGTGGGCTTCTCGCTTGGGGTCTTTTCGTTCCATTATTGGTGTATTTCCTTGGACCTCAACTTGAACCACTTGTTATTCAGGAGGGGGTTCAAAAAGCATCATGGATTGAGCTTGCCTACGCCATTTGGAAGTTTATAGTTCGTCCGATCGCGATAGGTGGAATGCTTTTGAGTGCAATTTATACGCTCTATAGGATGAGAAATAGTTTAGCTGTTGGGTTAAAACGTTCAATCACGGATTTGAAGAAAGCTACAGCTGGCGAGTCATCCGCTGTGAGTAGGATTGATCAGGATTTGAACTTGAAGTGGATACTTCCTTTGTTGTTAATTTTCGCCTTGTTCACTTTTGCGCTTTATTATTATTTCAGTGGTATGTTCAATGCTTCAATCACGGCGACAATCGTTATGTTAATTGCTGGATTTTTCTTTGCAGCTGTGTCTGGTTATCTTGTTGGTATTATCGGCTCAAGTAATAATCCGATCAGTGGACTTACACTTTCAACTTTGATAGTTGCTGCTCTTTTGATGGTTGTTCTGGGTGTGAAAGGAGTTTCAGGGATTGCTGCGGTTTTGGGAGTTGCTGCTGTGATATGTGTTGCTGCAGCTGTTGCGGGCGATATGTTTCAGGATTTAAAAGTTGGACATATACTTGGTGGTACACCTTGGAAGATGCAAGTCGGTGAAATAATTGGAGCTTTGGTTGCTTCATTTGCTCTCTACTTCCCGCTTTTTATTTTGCATCAGGGAGATATAAAAGCTGGAGGTACAGGTTTTGGAGGAAAGGCGTTACCAGCTCCGCAGGCGAGCTTAATGGCGATGCTTTCAAAAGGAATTGTCGGTGGGGAAATGGCTTGGCCACTTATCATCGTTGGAATGCTTATGGCTTTCGGGTTGATACTTCTACAAGTTAGAAGCCCGATGCTAGTCTGCGTTGGAATGTATCTGCCATTTGAGACGACATCGGCAATTTTCGTTGGAGGATTGATAAGAGGGATTGCCGATTTGATTGCTAAGAGAAGAGGTTTCACACAAGAACAGATGTCTGAGCTTGAAAATAATGGGACACTTCTTGCATCAGGTTTGATAGCTGGCGAGGCATTGATGGGGCTTATTTTTGCTGGTTTAGCTTTTTATGAAATTAAGATAACGCCTATAACGCCGACACCATCCTATCTTATAGGTTTAGTCGTTATCCTCTTGATAGCTTTAATTTTGATCGTCACCCCTATCCGTTATGCCTCTCGTGTTGTCGTGAAGAGGTAATTTTTTTAGCTGGGCGCGTCTTCGGACGCGCCTTTTTGATTTTTTGAGATGCTTTTTTAAATTTACTACAACATTTTTAAACAAAGCACATGCTTGAAAATGTTAAGCGAATATCTTCCGATTTTCATCCTTATGTTTTTTGCTTTAGTGTTTTCAACTTTGATGGTTTTATCTAACAGATTTCTCGGACCGAAAAGACCCACCCCCGAGAAGCTTTCCACTTATGAAAGTGGTATGGAGCCAATCAGAACAGCAAGGGATAGGTTTTCGGTTAAGTTTTACCTTATTGCGATGTTATTTATCATCTTTGATATTGAAGTGGTTTTCTTATACCCCTGGGCTGTAACTTTTGATAAACTTGGCGTGTTAGGTTATGTAGAGATGTTTCTTTTTATAGCTGTTCTTCTCGTTGGCTACATTTACATAATAAAAAAAGGAGCTTTGCGATGGGAATAAATACATTTAACATAGAGGAGCAGGGATTTTTAACGACGAAGTTAAGCGAATTTATAAGATGGGCTCAAAGAAATTCGCTCTGGCCAATGCCACTTGGAATTTCATGTTGTGCAATTGAGATGATGGCTTTTGCTGCGCCAAAGTTTGATGTTGCAAGATTTGGTTCTGAATTTTTGAGGTTTTCACCAAGGCAATCAGACCTTTTAATAGTTGCTGGGACTGTGACTTATAAAATGGCTCGCGTTGTAAGAAAAATTTATGATCAGATGCCTGATCCCAAATGGGTGATTGCAATGGGTGTATGCACTTCAACTGGCGGAATGTATAGGTCCTATGCTGTCGTTCAAGGTATAGATCAATTTCTCCCCGTTGATGTTTATGTATCGGGTTGCCCGCCAAGACCTGAAAACTTGATAAATGGTCTTCTTAAAATTCAGGAGTTGATCAAGAAAGGCGTTCCACCGAAAAGAGACCCAATTTACATTTAAATAAAATTTGACCTGCGATGAAGGAAAAGGTAATTGAAAAACTTAACAGCACATTTAAAGATGACATCGTTGAGGTTAGTGAATTCAGAAATGAATTAACCATAGTAGTCAAAAAGGAAAAAATTGTTGATGTGTGCAAGTTTTTGAGAGATGACCCTGAACTTTCGTTTGATTATCTCGTTGATATATGTGGGGTTGATTATTATAGGGAGAAGGATAGGTTTGCGGTTGTTTACAACATTTGGTCGCTTAAAAATAAATTCAGATTGAGGTTAAAAGTTTTCGTTGATGAACCAGATTTAGTTGTTCCGTCGGTTACATCTGTTTGGTCTGCTGCTAATTGGCATGAGCGCGAGACGTTTGATATGTTCGGTATAAAATTTTCCGGACATCCTGACTTACGGCGGATTTATATGCCGGAGGATTTTGAGTATTATCCTTTGCGTAAGGATTTTCCATTGCAAGGAATTCCGGGTTCAATTCCACTACCAGGACAGGAAAAAATAAAGCGGGATGTGAGATGAGTGAGGAAAGAATGGAAAAAATAATTGAATCGCTTGGGAAAAGAAATATAGAGGCAGAGTTTGATCCTTTGGGGACGGAGATGATTTTAAATGTCGGTCCTCAGCATCCAGCTACGCATGGTGTTTTGAGACTTGTTTTAAAGCTTGATGGTGAATATATAGTTGATGCTGTTCCCGAACTTGGTTATTTGCATCGCGGGAAGGAAAAAATCGCTGAGAATATGACTTTTCTTGAATTTTTGCCACATACAGATAGAATGGATTACCTTGCTCCACCGGCGAATAACATCGCATATATGCTTGCCGTTGAAAAGCTTTTCGGAATTGAAGCGCCGAGAAGAGCGCAATATATCCGTGTTATTTTAAGTGAGCTTTCAAGGATTTCGTCTCACCTTGTTTGGCTTGGGACTTTTGCGATGGATGTTGGAGCTTTGACTGTTTTTATGTGGTGTTTCAGGGAAAGGGAGAAAATTTTAAGCATTTTTGATCTTGTCACAGGTGTTAGATTTACAACAAGTTATGCTCGTATCGGAGGAGTTGCACAAGATATAACGGATGAAGCAATTCACTCAATAAAGGAATTCATAGACAACTTCCCGAAGGAGCTTGAACAATGCGAGAAACTTTTGAACAAAAACAGAATTTTCATTGAGCGAACTGATGGTATCGGGGTTATAACGAAAGAACAGGCGATTGATATTGGTTTAAGCGGACCAAATCTCAGAGCTTGTGGTGTTCCGAGGGATTTGAGAAAGGATGAGCCGTATCTTGTTTATAATGAGCTTGATTTTGATATACCTGTTTATGAAGAGGGTGATTGTCTTGCGCGTTATTATGTTCGTCTTGGCGAGATGAAAGAAAGTGTAAAAATTGTAAGGCAGTGCATTGAGAAGTTGCCATCTGGTCCATTTAAAGCGGATGAGCCGAAAGCGACTTTACCGAAGAAGGAACTTGTTTATACGAAAATGGAGGAATTAATTCACGATTTTATTTTAACAAACTTTGGTGGGACTCCGCCTGTCGGTGAGGTTTATCATGCGGTTGAGAATCCGAAAGGGGAGCTTGGTTTTTACATTGTAAGTGATGGAACGGGTTTCCCATGGCGTTTGAAGGTTAGATCGCCATCATTTACAAATATTCAAGCTTTGCCGATAATGTTGAAAGGTCACATGATAGCTGACCTTGTAGCAATAATTGGGAGCATTGATCCGGTTATGGGTGAGGCGGATAAATGAAATTTTTCAAGTTAAAAATAAATTATTTCAGTGGAGATGTTCACGGAAGAAAATTTAAAGAAAGTTGAAGAGATTAAAAAAAGATACCCCACGGCGCAAGCAGCACTTTTGCCGGTTCTTTGGATTGCGCAGGAACAATTTGGTTGGATTTCTGAGGATGTTATGCGATATGTGGCTGAACTTTTAGGTTTGCCTTATAGTCATATTTATGGGGTTGTGACATTTTATACGATGTATAATAAAAAACCGGTCGGGAAATATCATCTCCAAGTTTGCACGAATATAAGTTGCATGCTTAACGGTGCTTATGAAAACCTTGAACATATTCAAAGAAAACTTAACATTAAGGTTGGGCAGACGACGCCTGATATGAAGTTCACACTTTCTGAGGTTGAGTGTCTTGGTTCGTGTGGGACAGCACCTGTTATTCAAGTCAACGATGATTATTACGAGAACATGACAAGAGAAAAGATAGATAAACTTATTGAACAACTAAGTCGGGATGGTAAGTGATGGAGCAGATAAAATTAATTTTAAAGGATATACCTAATCTTCATAAAATTGAGGTATATGAAGCAAATGGTGGGTATTCCGCTTTGAGGAAAGCTCTCGGTATGAAGCCGGATGAGGTTACAGAGGAGGTTAAGAAGTCAGGTTTAAGGGGGAGAGGCGGAGCAGCTTTCCCGACAGGTATGAAATGGAGTTTTATGCCTAAGGATTCTCGCCCGAAATATCTGATTGTAAATGCTGATGAGGGTGAACCAGGAACTTTTAAAGATAGAGCGATAATTGAAAAGAATCCGCATCAATTGATTGAGGGAGCTCTTATCGCAGCCTATGCAATAGGTGCACAAACCATCTATGTTTATATTCGCGGTGAATATGTTAAGTGGATGCGAATTCTTCAGACGGCGATTGACGAGGCGTATGAGAGGGGTTATATAGGGGAAAATATACTTGGTTCTGGTTTCAATGTTGACATTTACATTCATCGTGGGGCTGGTGCATATATTTGTGGTGAGGAATCCGCTTTGATGGAGTCAATAGAAGGAAAGAGAGGGTATCCAAGGGTTAAGCCACCGTTCCCGGCTCAATATGGTTTGTGGGGTTATCCGACGACGATAAACAATGTTGAAACGCTTGCAAATGTCCCTGTCATAATTGAGAAAGGTGGTGAATGGTATTCAAAAATCGGTGCCCCAAAGCACCCAGGGACGATACTTTTTGGCGTAAGCGGTCATGTGAATAAACCCGGAATTTATGAACTCCCAACTGGGGTTCTCTTAACGGATTTGATTTATAAGTATGCGGGTGGAGTCAGGGATAATAAAAAAATTAAAGCGGTTATCCCAGGTGGCTCGTCAACCCCAGCCTTGAGAGGCGATCAAATTGAAGGGGTGACGATGGATTTTGATGGTCTGAGAAATGCTGGTTCAATGATTGGAACTGGTGGTGTTGTGGTTATGGATGAGGATACCGATATGGTTAAAGTTTTGTGGAGGATTGCGAAATTTTATTGGCATGAATCCTGCGGACAATGTACACCTTGTAGGGAGGGGACTGGATGGATGTTTAAGATACTTGATAGAATTGTAAAAGGTGAGGGCAGGCCTGAGGACCTTGATCTTCTTGTGAGCGTTGCAAATAACATTGAAGGTAATACGATTTGTGCCCTTGGGGATGCTGCAGCTTGGCCGATAAAATTTGGCGTCCAAAGGTTTAGAGAGGACTTTGAAAGGTATATAAAATTCAAGTCAACCGTCTTGGTTGAAAAGTGAATTGGTGAAGGTGTTAAAAATTTTGAGTTTTTTCCATCTTTTTTTCGTTTCCTGCGGACTATTTAAAGTTCGCGAGCCAGAACTTCCAACGGAGGTTTCCGAGCGTTCAAATTGGAGACAACCAGTAACTGCTGATATAGTTCTTGAAAATTTGCGTAACGCTATTTTTGATAGAAATACTGAAAACTATATCCGTTGTTTTGTTGATTCTAACTTTTCAAGCAGAAGATTTGTATTTGTCCCGACGCAGGAAGCTCAAGTTCAATATCCTGAAATTTTCAGGGGTTGGGATTTAGCAAGCGAGCGGAATTATTTCAATAATATCAAGGCGAATGTGCCAGCAGGTGGAATCTCTGAATTAATTTTGTCGGGTAATTTCCAAAGTTTGGGCGTTGATTCAGCGATTTATTATGCTAAATATCTTGTAAGTTTTCAACACAGTGTTAAGGACATACCTCAGAGCGCAAAAGGCGAACTTCAATTTTATCTTGCGCCCGATAGAAACGGCAACTGGTCAATTTACAGGTGGATTGATGTTAAAACTCAAAGTGAATTTAGTTGGAGCGATTTAAAAGCAAAGTTTAGCTATTGAGAATGCGCTTTTTTATCTTTTTGCCTTTGTTTATTTTCGTCTCTTGTGTTAATCCTTTTGCCCCTGGTCTTGACACAAGCGCAGAAGGTTCAGAATTGCTCGGTGATCAGAGGACAATTGAAGGTGTTTTTCAAAACTTTAGATATGCTTATACTTTTAAAGATACCGCCGTTTATAGCAGATTGCTTGATGAAAATTTTGTCTTCGTTTATAGAGATTATGATAAGGGTCAGGATGTTTCGTGGGGTAAAATTGACGAGATGAGAGCTACTTATGGACTTTTTAGAAATGCGCAAAATCTTGACTTGATATGGAACAACATCGTGGTTGATATGGGCGACTCGGTCTATAGAAATGTGGTGCGTGGTTTCAATCTCACTATAACTTTCAATCCTGCGGACATAATTAGAATTGATGGGAGAGCCAATTTCATATTACAAAGAAGTAGCCCGAGTCAACCTTGGTTGATAGTTTTTTGGCGTGATGAGTCAAATTATTGATGGGGATTTAAGGTGAAGTTTAAAGTGGCATTTCAGGGAGAAAGAGGTGCCTTTAGTGAACAAGCAGGGCTTGCATTCTTTGATGAAAGGATGGAGCCAGTTGCGTTTAACACATTTGAAGATGTTTTTAAAAGTGTTAAGAAAGGTGTCGTTGATTTCGGTGTGATCCCGATTGAGAACTCCCTTTACGGAAGCATACATCAAAATTACGACCTTCTCCAAAAGTATAATGTTTTCATAGTCGGTGAGGTCAAGTTGAGGATAAGACATTATCTGCTTGCAAATTATGGCGTGAATTTAAAGGATGTTAAAAAGATTTATTCCCATCCACAGGCACTTGCACAGTGTGAAAAATTTTTGAAAAGCTTGAGCGAGGTTGAAATTATCCCGACATATGACACAGCTGGCTCTGCGAAGATGATAAAAGAGAAGAAAATTATGGATGGGGCTGCAATTGCTGGAAAACAGGCGAGGAAATTTTACGGTTTGAAAATTTTAAAAGCTGGAATTGAAAATCACGACACGGTTCTTTTTCAGATCCAAGAGATGATGAGGGCGGAGAGAATGGTGGATGACGACGAGATAAAATTTGAAGTTGAGACATATAATCAGCTTATACCTGAAAAAGATGAGTTAAGCGCTACATTGTTTATAGAGGTTGACGATCCGAAGCTACTCCGTCCAGTCCTTGATAG
>Ga0071330_1063816_pt1 | contig 134359 bp, 126 predicted proteins | sample GBScel77sediment_FD_63802 | JGI IMG/M metagenome (GOLD analysis project Ga0071330, IMG submission 63802) | Hot spring sediment microbial communities from Great Boiling Spring, Nevada - Cellulolytic enrichment Sediment 77C v2 (version 2) | ecosystem: Environmental > Aquatic > Thermal springs >... | reverse complement strand
TACCTGTGAACGCTATCTTAGAAACGAGCGGATGATTTATCAGCACCTCTCCAACTTCTTCATTGGTGCCAGTGACAACGTTCAATACACCGGCGGGCAACCCGGCTTCCAGAAAACATCTCGTTAGCTCAAGTGTTGCGAGAGGAGTGTAAGAGGAGGGTTTCGCGACAACCGTGCAACCAACAGCCAAAGCTGGTCCAATTTTCCAAGATAGCAAAAGCAAAGGATAGTTCCATGGTACTATGGCGGCGACAACTCCGACTGGTTGCTTCAGAACAAGACTCAACCTGTTATCCTTGTCGGTTTGATAAGTTTCACCCAGCACGCTTAGTACATTTTCCGCGAAATAATCTATAGAATCCAAACTTGCCTTAACCTCTTCTTTCGCTTCACTGAGTGGTTTACCTTGTTCCAGCGTGAGCAATTTCGCTATCTCGTCTTGACGTTCCCTCGCGAGTCTGGTTGCCTTCTTCAATAGTTCAGACCTTTTGCTTGGACCAATTTTGCTCCAGCTTTTGAACGCCTCGTGCGCCGAAACTATCGCTTGTTCTGTTTCCTCCAATGTGAGTGAAGGAACCTCACCCACAACTTCATCAATGTTTGCAGGATTGTGGATCGAGATTGTTCTGCCTGACGATGATTCAACCGCTTTTCCAGCAACGATACACTTGAAAAGCATGCGGTCCCCTCCTTTGCCCGCATCAGCGTGCGTCAAAGATCTTGTTGAAAACCTTGGTCAACTTGAGCTCTTTGTTCAAAATTTGTTCGAGATCCCACGCCTCGAGATTGGATGTCTTGAACAACCTCGTGACGAACCTGGTTCTGTCCGCACGATGCTTCGCTTCGTAATACTCTATGGGCACATTGTTATGTGTGTAAGTTATGCTTCTCAAAAATATCAACGGTGCCCCTCGTTTTACTTGTAACAGTTTACTGTCATCAGGTCCTGCGGATATCGCCTCTATGGTCCTTTCACCCCAAACCAACTCGATCTTGAACTTACTCTCCAAGATTTCGTATAAGGACTGTCTTTCGAGATCTTCGTCGAGTAGTTCCGGGCAGAACTTTTCAGGGATGTAGTTGATAACGATCAAGATGGGCTCATCTCTAACGAATCTGAGCCTCCGGATCTCAAAAACCTTCTCACCGACGTCCAAACCCAAGTAGTAGGCCAACAACTCGTTGGCCTTTATCAGATTCTTCGAAAGTAGTTTGGTCACAGGTTCGAGACCTTGAGATTTCATGTCCGCATAGAAGCCAGTTAGCTTCGAAACCAAGTACTCGTCGATCTTTGGTTTGATAACCACCGTTCCTACACCACGTTTTCTTCTTATCATACTGCGGTTAGCGAGCTCACTGAGCGCTTGTCGAATAACGATGCGACTAACGCCAAAAGCTTCGCACAACTCTTTTTCAGTGGGCAACAAGTCGCCAGGTTTTAAGTGCTGTGTTATCCACTTCAGTAGTATGTTTTCGATCTGGTAATACAAGGGTACAGGTGAATCCTTGTTGATCATCTCAGGTGGTTGGAATCCCACCTATTCGCCTCCCATCTTTTATCTAAATAATCTTGTGATTCAGTCCACAACGTTCAATTCGCGAACAACTCTTTCAATCTCATTGTAAACCTCGTCGGTCATTTCCCATTCTGCTGTCTTGGCGTTCTCTTCCACTTCCTCTGGATCCGTTGCGCCAGAGATTATGGAAGTTATAGCTGCGTGTTTGATCAACCAGTTGAGGCTCATCTGGCTCAAGGGTTTGCCATATCTATCAGCTATGCGCTTCAATTCTTTTACAGCAGCAATGTACTTTCTGTAGTTTCCTCCCACGAGCTTCGGATTGGCCGAGCGGACATCCGTAAAAACTTCGTCCTCTGACAACTTCCCGGTCAACACACCTTGCATCAAGGGACTGTAGGGGAAGAACGCCAAACCATGTTTTTGACAGAACGGCAGAACTTCACTCTCTGTACGATATTCTAACGGTATATTATGATAACTCCTTGAGTTCCTTTCGAACAGGTTGTACAAGCCCTGCATACTACTTATGTAAGGTAGCAAGCGTTCTGCAGTATCTACTGAGAAATTAGACAAGCCAATGAAACGAATTTTACCCTGATCCTTCAGCTTCAACATTGCGTCCATCGTCTCCTCAATCGGTGTGTTAGGATCAGGCCAGTGAAGCTGGTAGAGATCCACATAATCTGTTTTCAGCCTTCTCAGACTGGCATCTATTTCTGACAAGACACTTTCTTTAGTCAAGCATCTTTTGATTCTTCCCTGTTGGTCCCATATCAAACCGCATTTCGTTGCTATAACCACCTTGTCGCGAGGAAAACCTTTGATGGCTTTCCCCAAGATTTCCTCAGCATGGCCAAAGCCGTAGACCGGTGCAACATCGAAGAAATTGATCCCCAGTTCGAGCGCCTTCTGAACAACTTTGATTGATTTCTCATCACTGGACTCTTTCCAGACATTGGGACCCGACAATCCCCAGCAACCCAAACCAATAACAGACACCAAGAGTGGAAATTTCTCCGTCTTTCTGTACCTCACCTTTTTCCCTCCTTCCAACGTTGCTGAAAATCTGCCAGTTCGTCGAACACGGTGACCAACGCTTGATAGCTCTTCTCGAACACATCGTAAAGCTCGTCGTAGAGTTTCCTATACTCTTTCCTTGGCTCTATGACTACGACGTCCTTTACAAATCGCCTCGCTTCCTCGGCGGTTATCAAGCCGGCACCGACAGCACCCGTTATTGCTGCTCCTATGGACGTGGCCTCTGCGGGATGTTCAGGCACCGTGACAATTTTTCCGAATATATCTGCAATTATCTGACGCCAGTTCCGACCTTTCGCTCCTCCACCAATGAGCCTTATTCTGTCGAACTTGAAACCAGCAACTTTTTCAAAGACGTCCAGGATTATTTTCAGATTCATCGTGACGCCTTCCAAAACTGCTCTGAGCATATCAGCCTTGCTGTGCACAACTGAGAGTCCAATGAACGCACCTCTCGCATTGACATTCCATCTGGGGCTTCTTTCTCCCAACAAGTATGGCAAGAAAATCAGACCTTTCGAACCGGGTGGGTTATTGTCCAACAAATCGTCTAAGATAGAATAAACATCGATCCTGAGACTGTTTGCCACTTTGCTTTCCAAGTCGCAGATGGTATTCTTGATCCATTGGTAAGAACCTCCTCCGGCCTGCATTGTACCGGTTGGACAGAAAAAACCAGGCAGAGGATAAAAGAAATTGAAAGTTCTTGCCAGAGGATCGAGGAAGGGCCTCTCAGAACACGTGCTGATCCAACTCGAAGAACCCAGATAAAGATAAGCTTCCGCCGAATCAAAAATCCCTGCCCCGACCGTAGCTGAAGGACCATCACCGGCACCTCTTACAACTACGGTCTTTGGCGAAAGGCCGAGTTCCAACGCAATCTCGGGTCTTATGGTACCAACGATCTCAGTCGAAGCAGTTGGGGTGGGGAGTTTTTCGAGGTCTAAACCTAAGGCTGACACCAATTTCTCCGACCATTGCTTGCTGTTCATATCGAAAATGTTACTCATGGATGCATCCGAAAAGTCTGTCCCAATCCTTCCTGTAAGCTTGAAAACGATGAAATCCTTGGGGAATAGGAACTTGTATGTTCTCTTATAAATTTCGGGCTCATTCTCTTTTATCCACGCGACCTTCGGTCCGAAATATGTGGGAGTGATTCTTCCACCTGTTATCAGATAAACTTCATCGTTACCGATCGAGTACTCCAAAGTTTTGGCCTGTTCGACACTTCTCTGATCAGCCCATATGATTGCTCTCCTCAGTACTCTTCCCTCTTCGTCAATTGGTACTACGCCCATCATCTGACCACTGAAACTAACGCACTTGATGCTCTCTGGATCAACTTTTGCCTTGGTAATCAATTCCGCGGTTGTCTTTTTGACTGAGAGCCACCACTGTTCCGGATCTTGTTCAACCCAGTTGACATCAGGGTAAAACGTGTCATACGGGCTGAACGAGCTCGCAAACAGTTTTCCATCAACCCTGAACAGAGTAGCCTTGTTTCCAGTAGTTCCGAGATCATAGGCAATGACGTATTCCATCTGGCTCACCCCTGCGATCTTAACGTTTGTTGAACCAGTTTCTCGAAATTCTTCTGAAATTCACACGCATCGTTTCTTGCTACTTCGTCTTCGCGAAGCAATTGCTCGAAGAGTTCAACCGGTAAGGTGAAGTGATTGGCTCCACTATCGATTGCTTCTCTCAACTGTTCAAAGTTTTTCAGGCTTGCAACGACAATAGCGGGCTTTCCGGCAAACCTATTCGACAGAGAGACAAGCTGAGAAAGCATACCACGAGGATCGAAACCTTTTCTCTTAGATCTGTCGAAGTAGAATGCTGTATAATCGACCCCAAGAATAGCAGAAGTCAAAAACTGCTGTGGCGTGTAGACTGCCGTCGCGCATACACGAAAACCCGCTTCCCTGAACCTAAACGCCAAATCGTGTTTCTCCTCGATCCACGATAACTTGATGACAAACTTGCTCGGTTCAAGAAGATCCACAATTTTTCGCTCGAATCCTTCCAAATGAATGAAAACTTGAGGTACGTTTGCGTTTCCGAGTCTTCTTATGACCTCTTCAAGGCTTTCGGCTGTGCGATCCCTGAGAATGATCGATGGGTTTGTCGTTATGCCCAAATTGAACTTCTCGGCCAGTTCAATTGCTCTTTCATTACATCCATCGATGTAGAACTTCACAGTTCATCCCCTTCTGGCCTTCACGTATTGATCGAAGAAAACGGCTCCAATTATGATCAAGCCTATCATCATCTGCATCACGAATGGATCTATTCCGAGCAGGTTTCCACCGTTCCTGAGTGTTTGAATCAAGACTGCCCCTATCACAGTTCCCAAAGCTGTTCCGGCTCCACCACTGAGACTTGCCCCGCCAATCACAACAGACGCAATAGCATCGAGCTCGTATCCCTGACCAGCTGTGGGCACACCCGCAGCAAGTCGTGAGGCAAGCATCAAGCCGGCAACGCCACTAAGAAAACCTGACACAGCGTAGGCAAGCAAATAGTTGAGCCTCAAGTTTACGCCAGAGAGCCTTGCGGCTTCCCTGTTACTTCCGATCGCGTACAGGTTTCTCCCAAATCTTGTGTACTTCAGCACCAGGCCCGACGCCAGAGCGATACCCAGCCACAGCCAGACAAGTGCTGGTATGTCCAATACAACCTCAGAAGCGAAATTGATGAATTTCCGTGGAATTCCCGTTATCATCCTTCCACCGGAGATATACATTACCAATCCCCTCACGAAAGTCATTACACCAAGTGTTGCTATGAAGGGAGGTATCTTCATATCGTACACCGCAAAGCCGTTGGCCAAACCAAACAACACTGAAACCAGGATAGCTATCAGAATTGCTTGAAAACTTGGCAATTGATAGTCCAATCTATTGGAAGTGAACATTGCAAAGACCATTCCCGACAGGCCAACTATAGCACCAACCGACAAGTCTATACCACCAGTAATGATCACGAACAACATGGCGAGTGCGACTACTCCATTTATTGATGTTTGTCTCAAGAGATTTGTTATGTTCCCAAAGGAAAGGAACTTTCCCTTCGTGGTAACGGTCAAGAAAACGACAAGAACGGCAAATATCAAGATCAAATTTCTCTCGTTAAAGACAGCAAACTTTTTGGATGAAGAGATTCGATCTCTCACAATGTATCCTCCCCTTTCCTAGCATCGATATAGTTGCTCATGGCAAGAGTCAAGAGTTTCTCTTCGGAGAAATCATCGCGTTCGACCTCTCCTGCGACCATTCCGTTGGAGATGACAATGATTCTGTCACTTATGCCCATCAGTTCAGGAAGATAGGAAGAGATAAAAATGACGGCTTTACCTTGACTTACAATCTCGCCGATAAGCCTGTAAATCTCTGCCTTGGCACCGACATCTATACCATTTGTTGGTTCGTCCAGTATGAGGATACTCGCTACTCTGCTCAACCATCTTGCCAAGATGATCTTTTGTTGGTTTCCACCACTCAATTTTTGGACTGGATGAAATATGCTAGGCGTCTTTATCGAGAGCTTTCTAACTTGGTCTAAAGCTAATTTTCTTGCCTTCTTGTGATCTACGAATAACAACATTCGTGCGAGCACGTCAGAATAGTTAACAAAATTTATGTTGAACTCTACCGTTTGGACTGGAAAGAGCCCATGGACTCGTCTGTCTTCAGGAAGGTAACCTATCCCATGTTTTATTGCATTCCTGGGTGACTTTATAGTTACCTTCTCGCCTTTTATATAAATCGAACCAGCTTCAATTCTATCCAAACCATATATTGCCCTTGCTATCTCCGTGCGCCCTGCACCTACCAAACCATAGACGCCGAGGATCTCGCCAGACCGGAGGTGGAAAGTAACATTTCTGAATTTCTTTCCTGTCAAGTTTTCAACTTTGAGAATAGTTTCACCGATAGGTACCTGTTGCTTGTAATACATATCTTCGATCTTTCTCCCAACCATCAAAGGTATCAAGTCTCTGACCGAACCTATTTCTTCAACTTTGTAGGTACCAACGACGTTTCCATCCTTCAGAATCGTTACGGTATCGCAAATTTCGAAAATTTCCTCCAGGTTATGGGAGATGTATATCACTCCCACGTTCCGTTCCTTTAGCGTTTTTATCATGTCGAACAACAGTCGTTTTTCCTTGCTGGTCAATACAGCAGTAGGTTCATCGAAGATAACCAGTTTTGGGTTCATCAGCAGCACTTTAGCTATGGTAACCATTTCTTTCTCAGCCAGACTTAGCTCTCTTATTGGCTTAGTAACGTCAACCTCTAAACCAACTTCCTTGAGGAAACGTTGGGCCTCTGTTTTCATCTTCTTCCATCTTACAAATCCAAAGCGTGTCGGTTGCGAACCAAGAAAGAAATTCTCCGCGACGCTCATGTCGGGTGCTATCATCACATCCTGATAAACCGCAAAAATTCCCAATTTTCTCGAGAGGATCGGATCAATCTTCTTCAACTCACGACCCAGCAAGAAAATGCTCCCGGCATCCTTTTCGTATGCACCTGTGATTATCTTTATGAGCGTGGACTTACCTGCGCCATTTTCTCCAACCAATCCTCGAACCTCACCCGGGTTAATGCTCAAATTCACGTTATCAAGGGCCTTGACCCCAGGGAAGGATTTCCTAATGTTTTCAACTCTTAGCAATTCGGTCATCAAATTCCCTCCACACTTTCCATTTCCCTTATGATTTCAACGGCTTGACTGCTCCCAAAAAGGCTCACACCCAATTGCAAGAAACGCCTAACTTGATCGGCGGTTCTCACGCCTCCAGAAACTTTGATCTTCTTTCTGTCACCCAACACTTCTTTCATTATCATAACGTCCTCGTAGTTCGTTGCTCTTGGACCAAACCCAGTACCCGTTTTCACATAGTCCACGTCGTCAATGTTAACGACCAATTCACAAACTTCCCTCAATTCCTCTGTGCTCAACCTGCAAACCTCTATGATGACTTTACACACCTTTCCTTCCTTCTTCACGAGTCCTGCGATCTGTTCAACTTCTTTGCGCACATAATCCCAGTCGCCAGACTTTATAGCACAGAGGTTCAGAACCACATCAAAGTCAGTGATCTTCGTGCTGAGGCGAGAATAGTAATTGATCTGTGCAATCTTGACATCCACCGGACTGTAACCAAATGGGAAATCTATTCCAACAACTATTCCTACGTCACTGGCCTTGGTCAACTCCGTTGCGAGGGGCACGAAGCACCATGGAACTGCGATGGCCCTAACATCATACTGTACTGATCTAGTGATGAATTCTATAACTTGCTTTCGAGATACGTCGGGAAGGAGCAACGTACTGTCAAAAAGTTTACTGATCTTGCTCATCATCGCAAGATTGGCCAGTCCTCCGCTGTTTTCACAATTTTACACAAAGGGGGGTGCAACCCCCCTCGTTCTGAGACCAAACGCATATCAGTATCTTTTCCTAAGATACGGATCAAGCACCCATTTGAGCTGGTCCATGTTCTCTTTCGTGACTACGTACACTCCTGTGTCAAAGTATTTCGGAAGAGGTTCGCCATGGATGGCCATGAATGCAAACATGACGCCTTTGTAACCCATACCGTGTGGGTCCTGAACGATCAAGGCCTTCAAGCTGCCGTTTCTGAGTGCCTCGACTTCCTGTGGGTCCGAGTCATAAGCGACTGCTATTACCTTATCGTGGAGCCTTCTTTCCTCTACAACTCTTGCGACTCCGACACCCGTGTGGTTGTTGTCAGCGAAAACTGCGACAAGCTCGTCCCCGTAAGCTGTAACGAGGTCTTCCATTGCTGCCATGGCCTTGGCAATATCGTTGTCAACGTACCTGGTTGGAAGGATCTCCAGCTCAGGAGCCAGCTCTTTGAGCCTGGTTTTGAATCCGTCGTCCCTGTCGATTAGGACCTGGACTCCCGCCATTGAGCTTATCAAACCGACTTTACCTTTCAAAGGCTTGCCAGCTTTCTTAAGGAATTCGACCATTTTCTCAGCAGCTAATCCTCCACCAAACCTGTTGTTCGTTGCAAGGAAGGAATGGTAATTCGCATCAATTACAAGGTTATCAATGAGGATGATCTTGATTCCCTGCTGGTAAGCTTTGTTCAAAGCCGGTGCGGTTGCGTGAGAGCTCGTAGAAGAAATCACGATTGCGTCTGGTTTGGTTCTGATTACATCTTCGAGTATTGCCACCTGTTTGTCGATGTCTGCTTCAGAAGCAGGACCGTACACTGTCACCTTGACCAAGCCTTGCAAGTCCTTTTCCGCGTTCTTTGCACCCACGATGGTGTACTGCCAGAATTCGGAGTCCGTAGCTTTCACGATGAAAGCGATGTTGTAGGTTCCGAAAACGCTGGCCACAAACATGGCAAGAGCACAGAGCACAAGGACCAACCTCTTCATACGAACACCTCCTTATAAAGACGGTCTATTATAATGTTATAACTTTTATGGCCTGTGTCAAGCATTGTTCTCGCCTATTCTAAACGATGAACTTCGACTCTTGATCAAAACGACGGACTGCCGTTTAGATTCTCAGCCTGGCTCTTCATTTCTTCGCGAGGCTTCGTTTCTCAACTTCATCCATTCTAATGCTAAAATCCTACGTAGAGGTGATGACATAATCGCGAGTTTTCCTGAGTTTCACGGTACCATCGCAATGGAGTCCGTTCTGATCAGCAGATGGTTGGTTGATTATCCAGAGGAGAGCAAGCGGAAGATGCGCTTATACAAAGTCAAATCGGATCTGCTTGAACTGAGCGAAGCCCACTTGAAAGCTGTGAGGCGCTACTTGGTCGACGTCTTCGCTTTACCACTGTGAGACTGTCAACTTACGGAGGTTATCAGTCAAACATGAATCCAGGCAGTGATGTTCGTCTAAAGACGAAACGTGGCTATCCAAAACTTGGTGCAACACCGGACGACAGCGGTGTTAATTTTGCCATCTTCAGCAGAAATGGTAGGAGGGTGATTCTCGAACTCTACCAAAACCATTACGATGAAAAACCTTCTCACAGGTTCGTGCTGGATCCCATCAGAAACAGAACCGGCGATATCTGGCACATCTACGTTTACGGTGTTGGTCATGGTCAGTACTACGGCTGGCGCATCGATGGCGAATACGATCCGTTGAATGGAAAAAGATTCAACGTCAACAAACTGCTCTTCGATCCTTACGCCAAGGCAATTTCTTCTTCCATCGATTGGGAAGAAGATTACATTTACGGCTACGACAGGGAGTCTGCTGAAAAGGATCTTTCTTTTTCAACACTCGACTCGGCACAGAGTCCAGCCAAGTCTATCGTCATAGACGATTCGAAATACGATTGGGAAAACGATAGAAGACCCAAAATTCCGTGGAAAGACACCATCATTTACGAAATGCACGTTCGTTTCTTCACGATCAGTCCAACATCCAAAGTGAAACATCCAGGCACTTATCGCGGGCTTACCGAGAAACTCGATCATCTCAAAGAACTTGGAGTTACGACCATTGAGTTGATGCCCGTTTTCGAGTTTTCAGTGGATTCGAACACGAACATCAATCCATATACGGGAAGACGTCTGAAAGACATGTGGGGATACAATCCACTCGGTTTCTTTGCGGTCACAGGCAACTATTCAACTGGCGTGAAGTTGGGCGAACAGGTCTTTGAGTTCAAGGATTTGGTGAAAGAACTGCATAAGCACGGATTTGAGGTCATACTCGATGTCGTTTACAACCACACGGGTGAAGGGAACGAGCTGGGTCCCACGCTCTGCTTCAGAGGCATAGACAACGAGATCTACTACATGCTCGATCCGAAGAACAAGAGACGCTATCTGAATTATTCGGGTTGTGGGAACACCCTGAATTGCAACCATCCAGTTGTCAAGGAGATGATCATAGACAGCCTGAGATACTGGGCTACCGAAATGCACGTTGATGGTTTCAGATTCGATTTGGCCGCTATCTTAGGTAGAACTCCGGACGGAAAGTGGATCGGAGATTTCTCACTTCTGAAAGACATCTCCGAAGACGCGATATTGCACGATTTGAAACTCATAGCGGAGGGTTGGGATGCGGCGGGAGGATACTTCTTGGGTCAGTTCCCGGAGGGATGGGCGGAGTGGAACGGAAAGTACAGAGACGTGGTGAGACGATTCGTGAGAGGTGACGAGGGAACCGTCGTGGAACTGGCAACGCGCATCGCTGGTAGTGCCGATTTGTACGCCGGTAGATCGCCGCACGCGAGCATAAATTTCGTCACCTGCCACGATGGTTTCACTCTTAGAGATCTTGTGAGCTATCGCTACAAACACAACGAGGCGAACGGGGAGGGAAACAGAGACGGCGCCGATGAGAATTTCAGCTATAACTACGGAGTTGAAGGTGAAACGGACGATCCACAGATCAACAGAATCAGAAAACAACAGGTGAAGAACTTCGTCGTCATACTCATGGTTTCGCACGGCACACCTATGATTCTGATGGGTGATGAGATGTACAGAACACAGAAGGGCAACAACAACGCTTACTGCCATGACGATGAAACTACATGGCTTGACTGGACGTTGAAGGAAAAGCATGCGGACATATTCCGATTCTTTCAGAAGATGATTGAGTTCAGAAAGTCTCACCCAGCGTTGAGAAGGGAACATTTCTTTACAGGACAAGCTACGAGTCGTGGCATTCCTGACCTCACATGGCATGGGGTGAGGCCTTTCGAGCCAGATTTTTCTTACCATTCACACTCGATCGCCTTCATGATCAGTGGCGATGTGGGAAATGGCGAGCAGGATGACGACATCTACGTTATTTTGAACCAGTGGAGAGAGCCTTTGAGATTCGTTCTTCCATATCTGCATGGAAAAAGCTGGTACAGAGTTGTTGATACGTCAAAGGAGAGTCCGGATGATTTTCTGGACGAACCGGTTCACGTGGGTTACGTCTACGTGGCGCAGCCTCACAGTTCGGTCATCTTGGTCGGCAAGTGAAAAGCGTCAGAGGGGTGATAATTCTTGAAGAAGATTGGCATCATCGGCGGTGGACAACTTGCCAGGATGATGTGTTTTGAAGCAAAGAGAATGGGATTTCACGTCACCGTTTTAGATCCAACACCTAAGAGTCCTGCGGGGCAAGTGGCGGACAAAGAAATCGTAGCGGATTTCTTCAATCGGTCCAAGATCGAAGAACTGGTGAAAAGTGTCGACGTGACAACGTTTGACCTCGAAAACATCGATGTTCAAACGCTGAAAACACTTCACAAGCAAGGATACGAGATTCATCCTTCACCGTACGTGTTAGAGATCATTCAAGATAAACTGACCCAGAAGGAGTTTCTGAGATCCAAAGGGATCCCAGTGGCGGAGTGCAAGAGTGTATGTGATCTGAAAGAAGACATAAAGCAGTTCGGTTTTCCAGTCGTTCAGAAGACGAGAAGGGGAGGATACGACGGTAGAGGAGTCTTCATTTTGAGGAACGAAGAAGATCTGCAACATGCTCTCAAAGGGGAAACGTATCTGGAAGAATTCATACAGATTGAAAAGGAGATAGCGGTGATCGTGGCGAGAAACAAGAAGGGTGAGATAGCTTGTTATCCTGTGGTCGAGATGTACTTCGACGAGAATGCAAACATATGCCAAACCGTGATCGTTCCGGCACGAATCAGCGAGAGACATGCGAAGCTGGCGCAAGAAATCGCCGTGAAAGTGATTGAGGTGTTCGAAGCGGTTGGTGTGTTCGGTATAGAGATGTTCTTGAGCAAGTCTGGTCAAGTGTTGGTGAACGAGATAGCCCCTCGCCCGCACAACTCTGGACACTACAGCATAGAGGCGTGTGTGACGAGCCAGTTTGAACAACACGTACGTGCGATCACAGACTTACCCTTGGGATCGACAAGGTTGCTGAGTCCTGCTGTGATGGTGAACCTCCTGGGCGAAGTTGGGTGTGTGGGTAGAGCAAAGATAAAAGGTCTTGAAGAAGCACTTTCAGTAGAAGGACTTTCCTTTCATTTCTACGGCAAGCAACAAACGTGGCCTTACAGGAAGATGGGTCATTACACGGTGCTTGATGAAAACGTGGAAAGGGCCCTTGAGAAAGCTCTGAAGGTTAAGGAGTTTCTGAAAGTTGTATCCGAGGAGGAACCGGTATGCCTAAGGTAGGAATAATCATGGGTAGCGACTCGGATCTCGCCGTCATGAAGATGGCAGCTGAGGTACTGGAAGAATTCCAAGTGGAGTATGAACTCACGATAGTTTCAGCACACAGAACACCAGAGAGAATGTTCGAATACGCAAGAACTGCAGCTGAGCGCGGTTTGGAAGTCATCATCGCGGGAGCAGGTGGAGCGGCACATCTTCCAGGAATGGTCGCGAGCATCACCCATCTGCCAGTGATAGGTGTTCCCATCAAGACTTCTTCTCTCAATGGATTAGATTCGCTACTTTCGATTGTTCAAATGCCTGCTGGTGTCCCTGTCGCAACCGTCGCCATAGATAACGCGAGGAATGCCGCGATACTCGCCGTTTCCATTCTTGGAGTGAAATATCCAGAGATCGCGCAAAAACTCAGAGCGTACAAAGATCGCATGAGAAAGGAAGTAATAAACAAGGCTGAGAAACTCGAGAGAATGAACTACAAAGAATATCTTGAGCAAATGGGTTGATCAAAACAGTTTTTAAGGTAGTATAATCCAGCTAAGAACACCTCATTGTGATAACTGGGAGCCTCGGTGGTTCACAATTACGCAACCAAAAGGGGGGGCTAAGGATGAGATGGCTCGTCGTGTTCTGCACCGTCGTGGTAGGTATCGCAGTTTTGGCTTTCGTGCCTGTCACAGCAGATTTTGCGTTGCTCATCAACGAGTTTAGTCATCTGAAGAAACTGTTACCTGAGACTGTAGCTGTCAGCGACCTACCCGAAGGTTTCGTGTGTTTCTTTGGAAAACTGACGCTGAACCTCGCTGCGATTTTTGAAGTGCTCGAATTGGAGGATCTCGAAAAGCTACAGAATGCTGTTGAAGTTTCCGTGGTCACGAACGATCCTGAATGGGTGGAGAAGAACTTGCCCGAGATCGTTCACAGCAGCGAACTGATCGAAGGTGGTGATCTGTATTACTTCGCAGGCCCGTCTATGGTCGAAGATGTGATGGTGTTGATCGAGGGAAAACTACCAAGTCTTGAACTCGACAGAACCACGGTGATTCATGGAAGATTCCGCGTGGTACCTCTGCTGGGGATCTTTCTGCACTTGCTCGGTTTCAACGAAGGTGTTCCCACTGAGGATGAATTCGTGATGAAGATCGAGGACGAGGTTGTGAACTTGCTCATCACATCAAAGAAAGTGTGCAAATCGGACTGGGAGTTAAAGCAGTTGGAGAAGAAAGGTGTACCTAAAGGTTTGAAGACACTCACGCGAGCGGACGTGAACATATTGTTGCCAACCTCCTGGCTCAGAGAACTGCCTTCGGAACTCGTCGAAGAGTTCGAATTCGACATGGAAGGTCTCGATGAGATCTTATCCGAGACCACTTACGTCTCGATCAGCATGGCGCAAGAAGGAGAGAGAATCTTGGTATCCTTCCACTTACAAGAAGAAAATGTGCAGGACGCGGTTAGAGCACTCGAAGCCAAAGGTTTGGTATCGAAGCGGGAGGATGAATTCATCTTGTTCGAATCTGACGATTTCACGCTGAAGATACCTGCCAAAGGTGGGATCGGCTTGTTGTTTTCAAATGTGAGTGATGAAGATATGAAAGACGTCGATCCCAGTGCGATCCTGAGGTTCGCGCTTTCTCTGGAGGGTTCAATCGTTGATGTTTCGCTTTTCAGGGACGCGTGTTCTGTGATAGTGAAAGCAAAGGTCTCGAGTGTCCTGTTGAAAGAATTGCTCTCTGAGATCTTCTTCGAGTTCATGCCGAAACCGAGCGAATTCAGAACACTCCAGAGGATCGTCCAAGCCATAGATGACGTTCACTATTACGCGAAAAGAAATCCTCCCGAAGACCTTGAGGAGTTGGAAGCTCTCCTCGGTGAAGACTTGCCCGAGAACGTTCTTTATTCGCGCAAGGAGGAGGACGGAAGTTTCCTCGTAGAAATTGGTATCACGAGCCATCTTGCTCTGAGTCTCAGTGAGGAAAATGTCGTGAGATTCATGGATTACAACGTGAATTGGGCGAAGATCGACAAAGAAAAACAGATCATCTTCGTGTTCAAGAGCTATGAGAAGTACGAGATCCCACCCGCCTCCGAGATCATACAAAGCTTGGTTGAGGCGTTCAGAAGTTACGTTGCCGATTATGGAGAATTTCCAGACAGTTTGGATGATGTCGTGTTGTGGTACACCTGGCTACCCTATTCGGTGATCGAATTGATAGATTACGAAGCGGACGAGAATGCGAGAATCGTCACGATGAAGCTGAAAAGTGATGAAGAGATCGATGAAACGTTGATTGAGGAACTGTCCTTGGAGAAACTCTTTCATGAAGACGGATGGATCGTTGTGATATTCAAAGTAGAGTAACTCAGCGAACTCGTGTCGAAGGGGCAGCGTGCTGCCCCTTCTTTTTTCGCAATTGTGCTAATCTAAACACATGGAGCGATTCCATGTTTCTGCCGACGACGAAAGAAGAAATGAAGAAACTCGGATGGAATGAGCTGGACATCGTCCTCGTGACGGGAGATGCCTACGTGGATCATCCCTCCTTTGGTGTTGCTCTGATTGGGCATTACCTCGTCTCAAAAGGTTACAAGGTTGGTGTCATTGGCCAACCAGATTGGCGATCGGACAAAGACATAACGCGCCTCGGAAGACCACGTTTGTTCTTCGGAATAACTGCAGGAAACGTCGATTCGATGGTCGCCAACTACACAGCTTCGATGAAGAAGAGGAAAAACGATGACTACAGTCCCATGGGTCAAGCGGGAAGAAGGCCTGACCGTGCCACGATCGTGTACGCGAACTTGGTAAGAAGGTGTTTCCCTGACGTGCCCATTGTCCTTGGAGGCCTTGAGGCCAGTCTGAGAAGGTTCGCTCATTACGATTGGTGGCAGGACAGAGTCAGAAAGTCCGTCTTGGTGGATAGCAAGGCCGACCTTCTCGTGTACGGAATGGCTGAAAAGACAGTGCTCAACATAGCAAGGATCTTAGAAAAAACTGGAGACATCGACAGGTGCAAGGAACTCAGGGGTGTGATGTACTGGAGTTCACACAAACCAAACGATGCCATAGAACTTCCAAGTTATGAAGAAATCTCTATGGATAAGAAAAAGTTCGCTGAGGCAGTCAAGATGCAGCTTTTACTCACAGATCCCTTCAGATCTGTCAAACTGTGTCAGAAACAAGACACCAGGTACGTTGTTCAAAACCCACCGGAACTACCTCTCGAACAAGCAGAACTCGACGAGCTTTACCTTTTACCCTTCGAGCGGAGGGTACATCCTTTCTATGAGTCGATGGGACACGTGAAGGCTATAGATACCGTCCAGTTCTCGATCACCGCGGTGAGAGGATGTTATGGTGGTTGTGCGTTCTGCGCGTTGACGCACCATCAAACCACGCACGTCGTCTACAGAAGTGAAGAATCGATACTGGAAGAAGCGAAGCAGTTGACAAAACATCCAGACTTCAAAGGAATCATAAGCGATGTTGGGGGACCGACCGCTAATCTATACGGTGCACGATGTGAAAGGAGAGAAAAACAGGGTCAATGCGCACGTTACTGTGTCTTTCCGAGTCCTTGTGAACGGGCCGTACCGAACCATTCATCCTTTTTGGACTTACTACGCAAAATCAAGTCGATACCGAAGGTGAGACACGTGTTCGTTTCTTCCGGCATCAGACACGATCTGGTTCTGTCAGATCCGTCGGGTGAAGAATTCATCAAAGAGCTGGTTCACTTCACGCCGGGCCAGTTGAAACTCGCCCCAGAACACGCACATCCCAAGGTCTTGAAGTTCATGAGAAAGCCTCCCGCTGAACTGTTCCTCGCCTTCAAAGAAAAATTCGAGAAGCTCGCCAGACTCCAAGGCAAGGAGAGGTACGTGATAGGATACTTCATCGTGGCACATCCTGGCGAATCTGAAAAGGAGAATGACTATTTGAAGAGGTTCATACAGAAAAAGCTTGGCTACAAACCACAGCAGGTTCAAATATTCACACCATCGCCTGGCACCTTGAGCACTGCGATGTACTACAGTGGAATTGACCCGCTCACGAATGAAGAGGTCTTCGTGGAGAAATCTCTGAAAAAGAGAAACTGGATGAAAGAAAACATCGTTGGCCCCAAAGCCACCCGAAGTGAGGACTTCACCTAACGAGCGAGGTGTCTGAGAGCGCATACCTTGAGCAAAACACGAAACAGGTCCTTGCTGAAGAGCGATCTCAGTCGGCGGAGACTTCAGAACAGAGTGAGTTTGGCTCGTCTAAATGATCTCTCTAAACTTGTTCGTCATAGGCATCCGCCAATCTTTGCCGAAAGCTCTGACAGATATCTTTGTTCCTATGGGGGCTTGTCTTCTTTTGTACTCGCTCGCATGGATCATTCGTAGAACTTTTTCGACGACAGAAGCGTCATAGCCTTTTTGCACTATTTCTTGCGCGTCGAGACCTTCGTCAATGTAGAGACGCAGTATGCCATCGAGCACTTCGTAGGGTGGAAGCTTCTCCTGATCCGTTTGATTGGGTCTCAACTCGGCCGTCGGTGGTTTGACGAAAACCCGTTGTGGTATTATTTCTCTGCCTTTCCAATCGTTGTACCAACGTGCTATTCTGTAGACATCGGTCTTGTAGACATCTTTTATGACGGCGAAGCCTCCCGCCGTGTCGCCATAGAGGGTACAGTAGCCAGTGGCGAGCTCGCTCTTGTTGCCAGTGGTCAAAACCAACCAGCCAAACTTGTTCGAAAGCGCCATCAGATAGTTTCCTCTGATGCGCGCTTGAATGTTTTCTTCTGTTGTGTCGCTTGGCATGTTTGAAAACACGGATGCAAGTGCCTGTAAGTATTCTTCGTAAACTTTGTTGATGGGTATCGTGAAAGTCTCGATCCCGAGGTTTTCGGCCAGGAGAGAGGCATCCTCGATGCTTTCTCTCGATGTGTACATCGAAGGCATAAGAACGCCCTTCACGTTCTCCGCTCCGAGTGCTTCGACCGCTATTGCTGCAACCAAAGAAGAATCCATTCCACCGCTCAAGCCCAAAACGACTTTCGTGAAGCCATTCTTTCTCACGTAATCTCTGAGTCCTGTTACGAGCGCCATGAACATTTCTTGTTCTCTCGTGTAGGGGTGTGCAATCGAAGGTGTCAAGTGTTGTTTTTTCTGTTTTGGTTCATCGAACTGTAGAACTTCCACCGGCAAGTTGTCCACGTACGTGTAACGACGCCGAGGTTCGGTCAAGTTCACTCTGAGATTCTCATCGAGATCGACGTCCACTGTGAGCAGATCTTCCTCGAAGGATTTCGACCGTGCGAGCAATTGACCGTTCGCATCGCAAACGAAACTCGATCCATCGAAGACGATCTCGTCCTGGCCGCCGACCATGTTGCAATAAGCTATCGCTACATGGTATTCGTAAGCCTTCATCGACACGTACGATTCTCTGAACCTCGGCTTTCCAACCCAGTATGGAGAAGCCGAGATGTTCACGACGAGTTGCGCTCCGAGTCCGCCGACCAGTGAAGTAAGAGGCTCGGCAGGACTCCAGATATCTTCACATATGGTCACTCCCACCTTGGCAGAACCGAATTTCAACATAAGCAATCTGTCACCGGCCCGAAAGTATCTTTTCTCATCAAACACGCTGTAGTTGGGAAGGAAGATCTTTCTGTAAACGCCTTTAACCTGACCGTCGTACACGACTGCTGCGGCGTTGTACAGGTCCTCGTCGAAATCCATGAAACCCACGATGGATACAACCTTTTTGTTGGCTGTACTCTCCACGAACTCCTCCAATGCCTTCCGATTGGCCTTCAAGAAAGAAAGCCTGAAGGCAAGATCCTCAGGAGGATAACCCGGGATGAACAGTTCGGGTATGAGTAGCAGGTCACTCTGTAGAGCGTGAGCCTGTTCTAATGCAAGCTTTGCCTTGCGAACGTTACCCTCGAAGTCACCAAGGGTCGGATTGAGCTGAGCAATAGTGAGCCTGATTCTCTTCATGCACGATCACCAAATAAATGATATCACCACGTTTGAGAGCAGAAACGTGTTAAAATAAGCTGTGGAGGTGGGGCCAGTGAAAGTGAGATATTTGGGTCACGCAGCTGTGCTGATCATCCACGAAGATAAGAGAATCATCATCGATCCTTTCATCACGAACAATCCACAAGCACCGATCAAGCTTGAAGACATCCCGAAGATAGATTACATACTCGTGACACACGGGCATGCAGACCATTTGGGAGACACCGTGACTCTGGCAAAACGCGACGGCTCGACAGTGATAGCGAACTTTGAGCTTTGTAGCTACATCTCGAGACACGGTATCAGTACCCATCCCATGCACATAGGTGGCAGGTACGCTTTCGATTTTGGAACTGTGAAGTTGACGCCGGCGCTCCATGGTTCGAGTATCGTGGAGGAAGATCTGCCAGTGTATGCAGGAAATCCCTGTGGTTTTCTGATCGAGATCGATGGTAAGAAGATCTATCATGCAGGAGACACAGGATTGACCAAGGACATGGAGCTTTTGAGAAGAGAAAACATCGATTTGGCGTTTTTACCAATAGGAGGCAACTTCGTTATGGACCTCTGGGATGCGATAGAAGCGGTGAAAATGATCCAACCTCGCATAGTCGTACCGATGCACTACGACACGTGGCCAGTGATCAAATCCGATCCCGAAAAGTTCAAAGAAGAGATCGAGAAACTGAACGTGGAGTGCGTCATCATGAAACCCGGGGACGAACTTGAACTGTGAGGCGATGCACGTGCGCCTCACGATTGTTTTCTTATTGTGTGTGTCGAGTGTGGTTTTGGCGATGATCTACTACACACCCGTTGGAAAGGTATTGCCCAACGAGTTGTACGAATGGGTGGGCACGAAGTCGGCCAACTTTCAGTACATGGTCCTGAGCTACGAACCTGACCTCGTCATCTTAGTGAAGGGCTGGATTTTCTCACCCGTCTCGGTGCCTGGACAGGAAAAGTACGCCTTCAAAATCGTCATAGAATCGGACGACTTCACACACGAAATCCGCCTGAGCGGGGAGAGGAGCGGTATATACATCTACATGCCCCAGCATCTCTTTGTACTGCCATCGAACACAAGATCTTTGAATCTGAACGGCTTCATCGTGGAGATTCCAGAAAGGTGCACCTTCTCAACTAAACAACTGTCGCGCGGAGGCATGGAACCTGGCGTTCATGTACTCGATGAGTCGATGAGAGAAACACATGTTTTCGAAAGGGGTCAGAAGGTCTTTCTGAGGGTTGACGCAGGTCAGAAGAACACTGGCGGATACTCCGTTAAGATCGACGAGGTGAGATTTGCTGACAGAAGAATCTATCTGAGGGCACACGTTGAATCGCCAGAGCCAGGTGCGATGGTTACACAAGCGATAACGTATCCTGCGGCCGTGATCGAGATTCAGGAGCAATTGGAACCTGGTTCTTACGTGGTCAAATGTGTGCTGATAGATAGAAACGTGGAGCAAACATTCGAAGTTGAATTCGAGGTGCGTTGAGACGTGAGAGTACTGAACAACGAGGTATCGAAGTTTTTCGAAGATTCATTCCACGATGCCAGGTTTTCACTCAAGAAGATCGATTCAAAGAACGCTGTCGTGGCGAAACTCAAAAGAAGCGATGAAAAACCATTCGAGATCTTGAGATGCAATAGAATATCGTGCTGGTCCTTCTCGGAACGATCTCTCAGACACGTCTTCATGGAGAACGACACACTCGTTGGTTTCGCAGGCTTTGAAAAAGTTCGGATCGAAGAAGACGCTGAGCAGGTGGTTGTTTTTGCGAAGCCACTCGTTGAGACTCTCATAATTATCGTTCGAGGTTTTGACAGACTGAACCTGCTGAAGACTTTCTACGAAGTTCTGTGGGGTGAGTGCAATCTCTGCATAAAGACGCCAAAGACTTTGCTGATGAAGGGTTCCTTTGACGAAAAGTTCGATCGGCGAAGTGCTTTTTTGCTGCTTTCTTCGGACGAAGACAACGAGGTGAGAAGGTACTTGGAGAAGGGTGTCAGAGTCGCTGTAAAGCTGGAGAGTGAGGGAGAACTTCAAAGGTTCTACAACGTAGGGGTTCGGTGTTTTCTTCTGAACGACTTCAAAGATGAGTATCGCGAGAGATACGCTGACTGTTTTTTCATCTTGCAGAAAGGTAACGTTGCTTCAGCTATCGGGAAGGTCGACGGACTGATCGTCGATATCAAAGAATTCTCGCTGGAGGAGCTCGTCCTTGCAGGCCTGGTGAATCGCTTGTTGCCTCTGTACGTGTCTGCGGAAGGTGTAGATTCGAAGCTGTTGGATGTGCTGGGTTTCGGTGCAATTGGTTGGCGGAGGTGTACAAATCCCATCTTCACAAGAATCGAACAGGAACGAGAAAGTATATATGAAATCTCTTACGTGAGTGAGTTCAACGTCCCTGGACGTGTACGAATCGACGTTTCGAAAAATTCTGTGGAACGGTTCTTTGAGCAAAGCAAGACCAGCTTGAAAAAACAAACGTTGGAGAGAGAAGATGGAAGATACTTTCACTTTTACCGGGAAGGGGCATCGTAATGCTCGAGCTCAGGTACAATCCGCTCACGGACGAATGGATCATCGTTTCTGCCGAAACGCAAAGAAGGCCGGTGCAGCCTTCGCAGCAGAGCTGTCCCATATGTGTCGGTGGTGTCGAGCTACCTGAAAAATACGATCTGGTCAGTTTTGAAAACAGATTTCCCGCATTGAAGCGGAATCCTCCACAGGTCTCATCTGAATCGAACATCTTTATGAAAGAACGTTCCTTCGGTATCTGTGAGGTCGTGGTTTACACTTCCAAACATGACGTTGCCTTGCCAGGCATGCCTTTGAGACAGATAGAGAAGCTCGTGGAAATGTGGGTCGACAGAACGGTGGAACTCTTCTCTCACGACTTCGTCGAGTACGTGTTCATCTTCGAGAACAGGGGTAAAGAAGTGGGAGCGAGTCTGTCTCATCCACACGGTCAGATCTACGCCTTTCCTTTCTTACCCAAGCGAATCCTCGCCAAGGTCGAAGCTTTTTCAAGATGGCGAAATCAGAAAGGCTCGTGCCCTGTGTGTGATGTCGTTGTTGAAGAAGTCAAACTCAAGAAGAGAATCGTTTTCGAGACCGATTCGTTCGTCTCGCTCGTACCTTTCTACGCTCGCTTTCCCTTCGAGGTTCACATTTATCCAAAGAGACACGTGACGAGTTTGCCTGAGCTCACGATTCAAGAGAGATCTGAGCTGGCTAAACATCTCAAGATCATCACTTTGAAATATGATGGGCTTTATGGCCAAGAGTTCCCCTACATGATGATGTTTTTCCAGGCGCCGATGAAGAGGTTGGACGCAGAACTGTTTCATCTGCACGTTGAGTTCAATCCACCGAAGAGGGATAAGGACAAGATCAAATGGATGGCGAGTGTGGAAACGGGCACCTGGGCGTTCATAAACCCCATGGTTCCAGAACAAGCGGCGGAGATGCTCAGAAAGATCGAGGTGAGCGAACAATGACAGTGAGAGTCAAGGCTCCGGGACGTGTGAATATCATAGGAGAGCACACGGATTACAACGACGGTTTCGTCTTGCCTTTTGCAATCGACAGGTACGTCGAAGTTGAAGCGAGTCTGTCTAATAAATTCGTCCTCACATCGAAACTCTACAACGAAACAGTAGAGGTCGAGAAGAACGAAAAACGTGGGAGCTGGACCGACTACGTCATGGGGGTTGTCTGGGCGCTCGAGCAGGCAGGCTATCGTGTGGAACCTTTCGAGATGCAAATAGACTCAACACTGCCGACAGGCGCAGGACTGTCGAGTTCCGCAGCTTTGGAAGTTGCGACTGCTGTCGCGATCATCAAAATGATGAATCATAAGATCGAGCCGAAAGATCTGGTTCAGGTCTGTGTGAAAGCAGAGAGAGAGTTCGTTGGTGTACGCTGTGGTGTCATGGATCAATTCACCGCGGTGTTTGCCAAGAAAGATCACGCCATCTTGCTCGATACGATGACGATGGATTATGAATACGTTCCGCTGAACTTGAACAACTACGAATTTGTATTGATAGATTCGAATGTGAAACACGAGCTTGCCTCTTCGGAGTACAACAAAAGAAGGGCAGAGTGTGAGGCGATTCTCAAAGCACTGAACAAGCGTTCTTTCAGAGAAATCAAAGAGAAAGATCTCGCCGCACTGGAATCGACGCTGCGAAAACGTGCCAAACACGTTTTGAGCGAGAACGAGCGCGTTCTGAAGATGGTCAAGGCTCTCAAGGATAACCGTCCGTTTCTGGCGGGATGTTATCTTTACGAGTCGCACGCGAGCCTGAGGGACTTCTACGAAGTTTCGTGCGACGAGGTTGATTTCATCGTGGGCTTTTTGAAAGGCAGGGCGGGCGTCCTCGGTGCGAGGATCGTCGGTGGAGGATTTGGAGGAAGCGTTCTTGCCTTGCTGAGAAAGGGCTACACGGAATTCAGCTTTGAAGAGCTCGATATGGAGTACAGAAAGCTCTTCGGTAAGAGCATAAAAGTCTTACATGTGAACAGCAGCGATGGGGTTCTTTTCTCTCACTTTATATCTCCTGGATCCGTGAATGCGACCTGACGCGTGTTCTTGCGTAGATTATCAGTACTATCAACGTGAGAATGAATGGTATCATGTTCGTTATTTCGGATGGTATTCTCAAAGATTGCAAGGTAAAACCTGTCGCTTCTGCGACTCCAAAGAGCAAAGCACCAAGCGCTCCCAGAATGGCAGAATTTCCACCCAGTGCTTGTGCCGCCAGAGCGATAAACCCTCTTCCACTGGTCATGTCACGGGCGAACCAAGAAACATAACCCATTGAAAGGAACGCACCGGCGAAGCCTGCAAAGACGCCGCTGAGCAACAACGAGACGTACTTCACGCGCAAGACCGAAACACCGACAGATGTGGCGGCGTCTGGATTTTCACCGACTGCTCTCATTCGCATACCCAGAGGCGTCTTTCTGATGAGATAATCCACGAGAAAGATCGAGATCAGAGCAAAGTACGTCAGAGCGTTGTGGTTGTTCAGGACCTTTCCTAAAAAGGGTATGTCCCTCAGTAACGGTATATCGAGCCTCGGAATTGGTTGACTACCCAACGAAGCAGACGTCCCTTTCTCCCCAGTGAGTGCGAAGAGCATGAACACGGTGAAGCCAGATGCAAACAAGTTCAAAGCCACACCAGCGATCACTAAGTTGACTCTAAGTTTCAAGTGCGAGAATGCCAGAAGTAGAGACATCGCTATGGCGCTCGCAATTCCAGCAAGAAGTCCGATCCAAGGATTCTTCACGAAGGCACCGATCACATTGCCCCAGAATGCGGCCATGAGCATCATGCCCTCGATGCCTATGTTTATCGAACCTGCGATGGAGCTGACTAACGCCGCCATGACAGCGAACAAAAGAGGAGTTGAGACTCTGAGCACGCTGTACCAGAAGGCGGGATCTATGAAATTCTGAAAGAAATTACTCACCTTTCATCGCCTCTCTCTCGACGATTCTCTTCTTGAACCTTTCCAGCAAGGCCTCTGCCGTCACGAGCAGAATCATAACACTCTGTATGACAATCACGACCTCCGGCGCCAGACCCGTCATCCTGCTCATGATGTTGGCTCCGACCCTCAAGTACGCTATGAAGAGCGCGCTCGGTATGACCAAGAAGGGATTGTTCCTTGCCAAGATCGCTACGATGATTCCATCGAAACCGAATCCGGGCAGAGATTGCCAGACGAACCTTCGATACATCGCCGTCAGTTCGATTCCGCCAGCCAATCCAGCGAGAGCCCCAGAGAGCAACTGCACCCAGAACGTCGTCAGAACGACGTTGATGCCCGTGTAGAAACCGAACTTTTTGTTGGCACCGACCACGCGTATTTCATACCCGTACTTCGTGAAGTAGAGAAGAAATCCGATCAAGATCGCTATAGAAACGGCAATGAAGAATCCGCTGTTCAGTCTGTAGCGGGTGAGTGTCGCAAGCCAGGCTGTCTGAGGAAAGCGATAGGAAACGAGTGCGCCCGCTGCCTTGTCCCTGAAGTAGTTGTTCACCAGGAAAAGAACCAAAAGGTAAGCGATGTAGTTCATCATCAAGGAAGACACCAATTCACTCGCTTTCCATTTCGCCTTCAAGATCGCCGGTACGAAGGCCCAGATGGCTCCGAACAGTGCTGCCGTGAGCAGGGTAACTATCAAATGAAGCACAGACAGTTGTGGAAACTCGAGAGCTGCCAACATGGCACCGAAACCGCCAAAGAACAGACAGCCTTCAGCTCCAATGTTGAACACTCTGGCCTGAAAAACCAGTGAAAGTGCCAAACCTGTCATTATCAGTGGGACTGAGGTGTTCAGGAATTCTACGAACCTTCTCTGAGTTGACAATGGCCCGTACAAGAACCACTTGAACGCCTCACCAACATCCTCGGTACTGAAGAGCAGGAAGATGTAGCCTATGAGCAGTGCGATGAGGATCGTCAGTGCCATCCTCACTAACTCCAGCAGCGCGAGCGATCTCTTCATAGAGTCAACAACTCCTTGAGTTCCTCCTGACTTTGACGTTTTGTGCCAAGCATATAGAAACCAAGGTCGGTCTCGGTGAGGTTTTCATTCTGAAGGTGCGCCACGATCTCACCTTTGTACAGAACCAAGATCCTGTCTGCTATTTGCAAAACTTCTTGCAGATCTGTCGAAATGAGAAGCACACCTTTGCCCTCGTCCCTCATTTGCAATAACTTCTTACGAATGAACTCGCTCGACGCAACATCGATACCGTGCGTTGGTTGGTTCGCGATCACGATCTTCGGTTCGTTCGTCAATTCCCTCGCTACGACGACTTTCTGCATGTTACCACCAGAAAGCATTCTCACCAAAGTTGTGGGTGATTTCACCCTTACGGAAAATTCCCTGATCAACCTCCTGGCGAACTCGATAACGGGTCTTTTTCTGTAGACGATCCGCCCACTGAAAGGCCGTTGATCGTATCTATCGGAAATCATATTCTCGGCAACGCTCATATCTAAGGCGCTTCCTACTTCAATCCTGTCATCGGGGATGTGTGAAATTCCAAGCTGTCTCAGCTCCCAAGGTTTGGCACCCAAAACGTTTTTGCCGTCAACCAGCATTTCTCCGGACGCCTTTTCACGAAGCCCTGTGAGAATCTCAACCAGCTCTTTTTGCCCATTTCCCTCCAACCCAGCGATTGCCAAGATCTCACCGGACCTCAGATAGAAAGATAAGTTTTTCAAGATGTGCGCCCCATCTTCCCTGAAGTAGTTCAGGTTTTTCACGACGAGCAATGGTTTACCAGGGATCGCTTTCACTCTGCTTATGTCGTACTCGAACTTTCTTCCGATCATCAGTTCCACGATCTGTGACTCACTGAGCTCTTCATTCCTGTAAGTACCAACGACGCGTCCCTCTCGCATGATCGTTATTCTGTCGGCGATCTGTTTGACCTCGTTCAGCTTGTGCGTGATGAAGATGATCGTGATGCCCTGTTGTGACAAGTTCTTCAACACCACGAACAACTCGTTCACTTCCTGAGGTGTCAAAACCGAAGAGGGCTCATCCAATATGAGCACCTTGGCACCACGTATGAGAGCTTTCATGATCTCGACTCTCTGCTTGACACCGACCGGCAGATCCATGACTTTCTCCCAAATGGGAAGTTCGAAATTCATTTTTTTCGCATACTCGCTTATGATCTGTTCCATACGTTTGAAGTCGAGTGAGAAGAGGTTCCTCCTTGGTTCGATCCCGAGCATGATGTTCTCTGCCACAGTAAAAGAAGGAACGAGCATGAAATGCTGATGAACCATACCTACACCCATTGCGATGGCATCGTGAGGCGAATTCAGTTGCACGGGCTTCTCGAAGATTCTTATTTCACCGCTCGTTGGTTTCTCCATTCCGAAGAGGATCTTCATCAGTGTCGTCTTGCCGGCACCGTTTTCACCAACGACGGCGTGGATCTCACCGACAGTCGCAGAAAAATTCACGTTCCTGTTCGCGACAACACCGTTTGGATAAACCTTTGTCACGTTGATCGCTTCTATCGCCTTCATATCGACGCCTCCAGAAAGTGGGAGCCGCGAAGGCTCCCACCCTCATCACGGACGGACGCTCGCTCTGAGTTTGTTGAGCTCGTCTGTCGACATTCCGTAAGCAGTGCTGACTTTGATTTCTCCTTTGAGGATCTTTTCTTCAATCTCCTTTATCTTCGCTCGTATCTGTTCGGGCACAAGCTCTCTGTAGTATTTGTTGTCCGCCACACCGACGCCACCTTCGGCGATACCCAACGCTTCAGCCTGGCCGTACTTCAGCTTTCCTTCAAGGTGCAGTTTCAAACCACGGAAGATCGAGAGATCCACGTTCTTCATCATGGAGGTGACTATTCTCTTGGCGATTTCGATGTCTATATCCTCATAGATCAACGCCTGGTCGGAATCAACACCTATTGCCCATCTGTCAGCTTCCTTCGCGGCTTCGAGCAAACCGACGCCCGTGTTGCCCGCCACGTTGAAGATGATGTCTGCACCTTGTCTGTACATCGCAAGACTCAGCTCTTTACCCTTCGCAGGATCGTTGAAGCTGCCCACGTAGGAAATCAAGACCTTGATGTTCGGGTTGACGTACTTTGCACCTTCGATGTAACCAACCAAGAAGTCGTTGATCACGGGTATGTCCATTCCACCAAGGAAGCCTATGATTGGCTCTGGGTTGGTCTTCGGCATGCCGGAAGTTGTTATCAACGCTGCCAACGCACCAACGAGGAAGGAACCTTCGTTCTGCTTGTAGAGTATCGAGTAAACGTTGTTCAAGCCGGGCTTCTTGTAGTCGACAGTGGTGTCGAAGATGAAGTACTTCTTCTCTGGGTGCATCGGTGCAATCTCTTCGAGGATCTCCTGCATCTGCCAGGTTCCCACGATGATGATATCGTAGTCTTGGTCTGAGAGGTCTTCCAGGTATGGTCTCCACCTTTCCTGCTGGTAACCTGCTTCGATGATTTTGGCCTGGATTCCCAGTTCTTTGATCGCCATCTGGATACCTCTACCCGCAGAGTCGAAGAAAGACTTGTCACCGAGTGTTCCGTTCAGCAAGAGTGCAACCTTGAGCGGTCTTGCAAAGCTGAGCACGAAGAGCGTTGCCAACAGTATCACCAAGAACTTCCTCATGAACCAACACCTCCTTCTATGAGAATCTCAATGGCTTTCACGGCGATCTGGATCGACTTTTCCAAGCCCTCCTCAAATTTTGGACCGGCCTGGATGTATCCATCCTCTGAGAGTTCTTCCCTCACAGTGAGCACCGCTCCCGTCTTCAAACCTTTGATTCCCCCGACCACATAGAGCGCTCCGATCTCCATCTCTACGGCCAAGACACCTGCTTTAACGAGTAGCTTCTCCATATGCGAATGTCTCTCAGGGTCAAAATTTCTGCCATAGTAAGAGTCTGTGGAGGCGACGATGCCAACGTGGTAACGGTTCTTCACAAGCTCAGCAGCACGTACCAAGGCACTGACAACACGAAAATCAGCGATTGCGGGATACTCAGGCATGATGTACTGCGATGTTGTTCCATCCAGACGAACGGCTCCCGTCACGATGATGCTGTCACCGAGTTTGAGCTCTTTCTGGAACGCACCCGTCGTTCCCACTCTGATGACCACCTTGGCGTTGGTCGTTGCGAGTTCCTCGATTCCTATCGCCATAGCAGGTGCACCCATACCCGTGGACATCACACTGACCTTCTTACCCTTGACATAACCTGTGTAGGTCAGATACTCTCTGTTCTCGCCAACTTTCTTCGCGTCCGAGAAATACTTCGCGACACGTTCAACTCTTCCCCTGTCACCGACCACGATAACGAATTCACCCACATCTTCCGGATTCACCCTTATGTGATACCTTGGATCCACCAAAGCCATCTACCTCCCTGCAAGTGAACCGAATTTCTCGAACAATATATCGAAGAACTTCTCCCTATTAACGTTCAAAAGCACTTTTGCGTTCGGTTTGTTAGCCGTGGTTCGCCAAACATCGACGACTGTTTGTCCGTAGGTGAGCTCACCCTTCGTTTCCACATCCACGAAGTAGTCTTGCGACTCGAAGATCTCAGGATGTAGCAAATACATCACCGTACAAGGATCGTGTAGGATCGCACCGTCGATGTTGAAAACTCTCTTGTAAGTGGATTTGAAGAACATCAAAAGATCGGCCATGATCTGAAAATTTTCACCCATGCTTCTGAGTTTCTCAGCTTCTCTCTCAGTCGCCACAACTTGGTGTGTGAGATCGAGCGGTGCCATGACTATGGGTATAGCTGATTTGAAAACGATCTTTGCAGCCTCAGCATCGGCGAATATGTTGAATTCTGCAACGGGTGTCACGTTTCCAAACGCGATGCCACCACCCATCAGAACGATTTTGGATATCCTTTTCACGAGCTCAGGATACCTCAGGATGAACAGAGCGACGTTCGTGAGAGGACCTGTGGGGACCAAGACGAGATCGTCGTATTTCTGTGCCATCTGGGCGATGAAATCTACGGCGTGAATTTTTTCTATACTCCGCTTTGGTGGAGGCATGGTTGCACCATCAAGGCCAGATTGACCGTGTATCTGAGGCGCCACGACGATGTTTCTCAGCAACGGTTTGGCACAACCGGCAAACACCGGTACGTCCAGATCGAAGAGATCGAGTACCTTCCTCGCGTTGATAGTGGTGTTCTCGAGATAGGAATTACCAACGACAGTGGTCACACCGAGCAGTTCTATTTCTTTCGAAGCTGCGGCGAGCAGTATCGCGAACGCATCGTCATGACCAGGATCACAATCGAGTACGATTCGCAAAGCCTCCACCTCCACTTTCTCAAAAAATACTATCATAAATGCTACCATAATAATGTGTACAAGACAACGGTGGAGGGGTGTGCATGAAGTTCTCCGAGATGCCTTATGAAAGGCCAAACTTAGACAAGATCAATGGCGAGTTCGAAAGGGCGCTTACGAATCTGAAGAACGCGCAGAAGCCTTCTCATGCTGTTGAGGCTGTGAAAACTGTCAACAGGTTGAGAAACAATTTCCATTCGGCGCTCAGTTTAGCGTTCATTCGCTACTGCATGAACACCCGAGACGAGTTCTACGCAAAAGAGAGAAACTTCTACGATGAGACTCTGCCGCACATGGAGGCGTTGCTGTTCAGTTTCTACGAGACGTTGCTGCAATCCAGGTTCAAAGAAGAGCTCGAGAAGACCTTCGGGCCTCAACTCTTCAACATCGCCGAGATGACCGTCAGAACCTTCAAACCGACGATCCTCGAAGATTTGGAAAGAGAGAACAAACTGTCCACGAGTTACGCCAGCCTTGTCTCCTCGGCACAGGTCGAGTTCGATGGGCGAAAACTCACCCTCTCACAGTTGAGGGCTTACGAGCTCTCGCCAGACAGGGACACCAGAAGGCGCGCTTGCGAAGCAAGGTATGAGTTTTTCGCCAGGAACCAAGACCAGCTGGACGAGATCTACGATCACTTGGTCAAGGTCAGGCACGAAATGGCGAGAAAACTTGACTTACACTCCTTCGTACCACTCGCCTACTTGAGGTTGAAGAGGTCAGACTACACGATCGAAGATGTGGCGAAGCTCAGAAGGGCGGTTCAGATAAAGGTCGTGCCGCTCATTCAAAAGCTGAGGGAAAAGCAAAAGAAGATGTTAGGGGTAGACAAACTGAAGTACTACGACAGGCCTATACTGTTGAAGGAGGGTAATCCCAGACCGGTGGGATCACGTGTGGAACTGGTGGAGGCAGCGAGAGTGATGTACGAGCAGATGTCGGACGCGACGCGAGAGTTCTTCAACTTCATGCTGACAAACGAACTGATGGATCTGGACAGCAGAGAGGGCAAATACCCTGGGGGTTTCTGCGACTTCATACCTGATCACAAATCTCCGTTTATATTTGCGAACTTCAACGGAACTTCTCACGATGTAGAGGTACTGACCCACGAGGCGGGTCATGCCTTCCAAGTTTACAGGAGTCGGAACTTCGAGGTCCCCGAGTACTATTGGCCTACCACTGAGGCCTGCGAGATCCATTCCATGGGTATGGAGTTCCTCGCCTGGCCCTGGATGGAGCTCTTCTACAAAGATCGCGCGGAGCAGGCGAAACTCGTGCACGCTTGGGATGCTCTGAACTTCGTTGCGTACGGTGTCTGTGTCGACGAGTTTCAGCACGTGGTTTACCAGAATCCAGACCTAACACCTCAGGAAAGGAGAAAACTCTGGAGACAGATCGAGGCCAAATACATGCCAGAGATCGACTACGATGGAAACCGCTACTTAGAAGATGGAGGCTTGTGGCAACAACAGATGCACATCTATGAAAGTCCCTTCTACTACATTGATTACGTGATCGCCCAGTTCTGTGCCTTTCAATTGCTCAAACGCAGCTTTGAAGACAGAGTTGCCACGCTCCAGGACTACACAAAACTCTGCGATCTTGGAGGTAGCTTGTCTTTTCAGGGTCTCCTCAAGGCAGCGAACATCCACTCACCCTTCAACGAAGAGATGGTCGAATCTGTTGGCAAATGGCTTTATGAACTGATCGATTCACAGATCAACAGATTGAACAGTTCCTCGTAGGAACTCGCCCTACGCCCATCGAAGCTGGAATGAACCGAGTCGAGGTCTAGAAGAATGAAATCCGTTCCAGCGTTCTTGGCCGCGAGATAGTCGACCACGGGGTCATCACCGACGTACACCGATCGCGACAGAGGAACACCACTCCGACGTGCCGCGAGTAAGAACATGGCCGGGTCTGGTTTCGGTTTTCCGGCAAGTTCCGATGTTATCATGAACTCGAAAAAACGTTCGAGTCCCAAGAGTTTCACCCTTCTTTCCTGCACTGACTGAACACCATTCGTGAGTGCGGCCATCCTGACGTTCAGAGCTTTCATCTTCGTCAAGAACTCCTCAGCCCCAGGCAAAAAGTAGGCGCAGTTGGACAACTTTTCCAAGTATCGCCGTGAGACGTCGAGTGGAGAAATTTCAGGATGTCCCAACCAAGACAAGAATTCCTCGAACCTTGCGACCACGATTCTCTCTTTCGAAGCCTTCCCCTCTGAGAAAAATCGCCACCACTTCTTGTTGATTTCAACGTAGGTCTGTATCTGATCGTTGCTCAAAGGGATGCCGAACTCTTCGAGAACAGCTCCTATGGATTCTCTCTCCGCCTTGGCGAAATCCAACAATGTGCCGTCGAGATCGAAATAAACCATTTCATACTTCATCTATCGAATCCCTCGATCCTTCTTTCCTTCAAGAAGTTCAGAACTTCTTCGAATGTTGGTATTGAACTCTGAGCACCAAATCTCGTCACACTTATGGCTGCCGCAGCTGCTGCGAACATCAAAGATTTCTGCACGTCCTTACTCCTTTCAAACCAAACAGCGAACGCTGCGTTGAACACGTCACCCGCCGCGGTGCTGTCGACAGCGTTAACCTTGAAAGCATCTACTCTGAATGTTCCGAGTTTTCCTGTGAAATAACAACCCTTGTCACCCATCTTGAGCAGCACGTTTGCACAACCTCTTTTGAGTAACTCCTGCGCAGCGGATTCGCCGAATTTGCCTGTGAGTTGGTGTGCCTCGGACTCGTTCGGTGTGATTATGTCCACGTAGCTGTAGATCTCATCCTGAACACCCGTAGCAGGCGCCGGATCGAAGATCACGAGCTTTCCTTTCTCTTTGAACCGCCTTGCGACTTCCAAGTTCACCTCGAACGGTATTTCGTTTTGAAGCAGGAGGATGTCGGCTCTCAGAAGCTCGTTCAGATGTTTTTGAACGAGTTTCACATTCATCGCTGCGTTGGCACCTGGGAATATGATGATTCTGTTTTGACCATCGCGTGTCACCTCAATCATTGCAAAGCCGTTTGGAAGTTCCACATGTACCAGGCCATCCCTGAGCCCTGCTCGCGTCAGCGTTTCGAACGAGAATTCACCGTTTCCATCGTTACCAACACACGTGAGAAAATAAACCTCGGCGGTGAGCTTCTTACAAGCTACAGCCTGGTTTGCCCCTTTACCACCCGGAAAACGTTCGTACGAAAGACACCTCTGGGTTTCCCCAGGTTGTGTGAAATGATCCACCGTGAGAACGAGATCGACGTTGTTGCTCCCAACGACTGCGATCATCGAATTCCCCCTTCACAAACTCTTTCCCGTCTTTCTGTAGTTTAATTGTATCGGATATGGTGCGCGAAGTGCTGGTCCAAAAACTGGTAACAAAAACGAAAATTCCCATAGCCAGATACGTTGTCAACCCCTACATCGGTTGTGGACACGGTTGCAGGTACTGTTATGCGCAGTTCATAGGTCCTTTCAAGAACACGGCCGGTGTATGGGGAAGGGATGTCTTCGTCAAAACGAATGCGCCTGAAATATTCGAGCGTGAATTGTACAAGCTGAAGGGGAGCATACTGTTTTCGAGTATTTGCGATCCGTATCAGCCGATTGAGAAGAAGTATCAGCTGACGAGGACACTGCTGAAAATCGCTCTGGACCGATTCAGAAGTGTGCATATTCTCACAAAGTCGAGCCTGATTCTGAGAGATCTTGACATACTCAAAAATGGAAACGTGAGCGTCACCCTCACAATAACGACGGATGATGATAGAGTGAGGAAGATACTGGAACCGAACGCTGCACCGATAGAACAAAGGATCGAAGCGGTGAGGAAGCTTCGAGAATCGAACGTTGATGTATCAATCTTCGTTGGTCCCGTGCTGCCCATGAACCCAGAAAGACTGGCAAGACTGTTATCGAAGCACGTTGGAAGGATCTTTGTGGACAAGTTAAACTATCCGTGGCTCGTCGAAGACATCTACCGTAAAAACGGCTGGACAGAGTGGTTGAGAGACGAAAAGTTCCACGAGGTTTTGGCCGTCTTCAAAAAGTTCCTCGACGTCGATTGATCACAGATTCGTGAGAACGTTCTCTATCAGGTACTCCATGGCGCCCGTTAACATGGCGTCAGGATCCTTCTTGGACTTTCTGACTTCGACATCGAAGCCATAGAAGTGCCGTTTAACTTCAGCCTCAACCTTCGAGAGTAATCTCTCGTTGATATCGAAGGCTGTCCCACCCACAACAAAATTGACAACGTCCAAAATGGAAACTACGTTGAGAACTATCGTGGACAACAACCTGACGATCTCGTCCTCCGAATGAGAGCTCGATCTGGAGAGCTGTGAGTAAACATCTCCGACGGTTCGAAACGTTTGCGAATCGTACAGGATCTTGCCAATCTCTCCAGCATAACCTCTGTCCCCGCGGAATATCGCTCTGTCGATGATGAGTCCGCCACCCAACCCCTCACCCATGTGTATGTAAAACATGTTGTTCATATCTTTCTCCATCTTCATGAATTCTCCAAGGGCTGACAGGTTGGCGTCGTTCTCCACAACGATCGGCAAATTCAACTTTTCCCTTAAATAGTCCACCAATCTCACGTTCTCCAGCCCCTCTATGAGGCTGCTACTGATCTTACCAGTCGCTGGATCCATAACGCCAGAGATGGCGACACACAAACCGAGGATCCTTGAGCCGTTGGTTTGTTCCTTCAACTGATTGCACAGGTTCACTATCGACTCTAAAGTTGAATAAATGTCACTTTCAGCATTCAGACGGCTCACAGCGACAACGTTGAGAACACAGTTCATAAGAGCGACCCTTATCTTGTGGCCTGAGAGATCGACGACGATCCCGTAAGCCGCGTCGGGGTTCATGCTCAAAAGCTTTGGTGGCCGTCCGCCGGTGGAATCACCGAACATGGACTCTACCACAATCTTTCTGTCGATCAAGGGTTTCAGCAACTGTACGACCGTCGAATGACCAACGTGCAATTTCTTTGCCAAAGCTGCCTTCGAGATCGGCTGATGTTTCAGGATCTCCCTCAACAAAAGTCTCAAGTTGCTGGACTTGAGAAAAGCTACGTTCCTAATGCGAGTCACAGCTTTTCATCACCACAAGCTAATTATAGCAGATAGAGGACCAATGGCTCGAATCTTATGTCAAGGCTTGACATAAGTTTGTCAATATGATAGATTAAAAACAGATAACAACCTTTAAGGGGGTGTTAGCATGAGGAAACTGGTGGTCGTGCTGCTCTGCGTTGTTGCTCTTTCGATGTTCTCTGCGACCAAGATACGTTTTTCGTTCTGGGGTTCACCCGCAGAACTGCCACCGTATCAAGAGATTGTGAAACAATTTGAGGCAGAGAATCCGGACATCAAAGTCGAGATCATCAACTACCCGTGGTCGACATATTTCGACAAGATCCAGGCTATGATGGCAGCAGAAGACGCTCCTGACGTGATGTTCCTCCACACGATTCCGAGCTGGGCTGCAAAGGGTGTGCTCGAAGATCTGACACCGTACATCGAGAAATCCAACTTCCCAGTCAGCGCTTACAACCAAGAGCTTCTGAGCACTTTCATGTACAAAGGCCGCATCTATGGATTCCCGAGAGACAACGACACAACGGTTCTCTTCTACAACAAAGACCTTTTCGACGAAGCTGGTGTTCCTTATCCCGACTACTCATGGGATTGGCAGAAGTTCCTCGATGCGGCGAGAAAGCTCACCAAGAGAGATGCGCGTGGTAGAGTCATCCAATGGGGTGTTGTGCTCGAGAGGAACAAGTGGCATCTGTGGATACACATGAATGGTGGAAGGATAGTGGACAACTACGACAGTCCTACCAAATGCACGCTCAACGAGAGGGCGGCCGTGGAAGCAATACAGTTCATAGCAGACCTGATACTGAACTACAAAGTGGCTCCATCGATCGCAGAACTCGCTCAACTTGGTTCCTCTGCGGAACTGTTCACAACAGGTCGCGTGGCGATGGTTCTGACCAACGCGGCACAGATCAACATGTTCCTCACGAACAAGAGCCTCAGGTTTGGTGTTGCTCCACTTCCGTACAAAGTCACACGGTCTAACACATTGGGTGGTGCTGGATTCGTGATGTATTCGAAGTCAAAGAACAAGGATGCTGCTTGGAAATTCATGCAGTTCCTGTGTGGACCAAAGGGACAAGCCATATTCGCCAAGAGTGGAGACGCCGTTCCCGCGATGAGGACACCTGAAACCGTCAAGGCGTTCGTCAGTAATCCACCGAGTGAACAAGAGAGATTGATTTTCTTCACAGAGACAGGCTTCGGAGTAAAGTTCCCACAGATTCCAGGTTGGTGGGAGATCTTCGAGTACGTCACGCGCGAACTTGACTACGTTTGGACGGGACAAAAGTCGGCTGTGGAAGTGCTGGAGTACGTGACTGAAGAAGTCAACAAGATGATAAAGAAATTTGGAACTTGGTGAGCTTGGCGCGGCGCTCAGCGCCGCGCTTTTAAAGGAGATGATGCTGTGATCCCACGCGTTTTCGATGTGCACGTGCACTTCGTTGAGGACGAGAGGCTTTACTCTGACAGAGTGGAACAGTTGTTACGCTACGCTGAGGAATTCAACGTACGAAAGATCGCACTCATTGGCAATCTCGGGGCTAACCACTTGGTTGAAAAGGCGTTCAGGGAATATCCCGACGTTTTTGTGGGATTGGCCAGAGTCGATCTCGATGCCGATGATCCTGAAGTGGTTGACGAGTACAATAAGAGAGGCTTCGCTGGTCTGAAGGTGATATTGACACGGAAAGACTACGACGATCCTTCGTACTTTCCTTTCTACGAAAGAGCAGAGGAAAACAACATGGTTGTTCTGTTTCATACGGGTGTGATAGGTGGGCCCGTAGATTATTTAATGAACGAATCGAGCGCATTTCCTGGCAAAGAAGAAACCGCCTCGAAGATGTTGAGAGGTAAGTCATCTGCGAGAATGAGATCGTTGTTCCTCGACACCATCGCCAACACTTTCCCAAAGTTGAAGATCATAGGAGCTCATCTCGGTTGGCCGGAGTACCTTGTGTCTTGCGCAGTTGCTCGATGGCGCCGAAATGTGTACTTCGACATCTCCGGGGGTGAGGTAGTCAGAAGACATATCATTGAAGGGAAGTACATAAAGAGGGAAATCTCAGTGAAAAAAGTGCTCTTTGGAACTGATAGCAGCGTTGAAAAAATGCCGAGAGAAATCATATGCTGGTACGATGCGCTGAGGGGAATGGGTCTGACGCACGAGGAGATAGACTCGATCATGTACGGCAATGCTGCAAATGTCTTTGGTTTGGAGGAATGAAAAACAATGACTTTGAGAAGAAAAGAAACCTTGGCCGCGTGGTTGTTCTTACTTCCCGGATTCGTGGGCTTTGCGATATTCGTCTTTGGTGCAGTCGTGTTCTCTTCCGTTCTGAGTTTCTTCGAGTGGGACATGCTGACCAAACCAACGTTCGTTGGCCTGAGGAATTTCACTAAATTGTTCCTCGAGGACAAAACCTTCCATCTGGTTTTCAGAAACACTCTCTGGTTCGTGCTTGGCACCGTCCCCACACGAGTCTTGCTCGGTTTGATCTTCGCACTCATCTTGGTTCGTAACATCCCAGGCCGTACGTTCTTCAGAGCCGCGATCTTCCTTCCAGTGATAATTCCAACAGTGGCAGCAGCGATGGTTTGGAGATGGATCTTCAACGCTGACTTTGGTTTGCTGAACGATTTTCTCTACCAGATCGGTGTTTCAAACTTGCCCAGATGGCTTTCTGATCCCAAGTGGGCGCTCGTTGCGATCGTGATTCTCAGCGTTTGGAAGGACGTGGGATTCTCAACTGTCATGTTCATGGCAGGCCTACAAAGTATACCGACGACCGTGTACGAAGCCGCAAGACTCGACGGCGCAAACGCTTGGAAAACCTTCGTTCACATAACGATGCCACTGCTTTCACCAACGACTTTCTTCGTCATCGTCATAAACGTGATCTCTTCGTTCCAAGTGTTCGATCAAGCCTATGTCTTAACTGGGGGAGGGCCTGGGAACGCTACCAATACCATCGTGTACTACATATACAACAATGCCTTTCAGTGGTTCAGGATGGGCTACGCAGCTGCGATAGCTTGGGTGCTGTTCGGCATAATATTCATCGCGACGTTCGTTCAGTTCAGGTACCAAAGAAAGTGGGTGTACTACGAATGAGGATGAAGGTCAAAGAAAAGGTTTTGAACTGGTCTTTGTTCTGTTTGATGGTGATAGTAGCTGTCGTCATGCTCGTGCCCTTCTTCTGGATGTTCTCAACATCGCTGAAGAGTTTGGGAGAGGTGTTCGAGTATCCACCAAAGTGGATTCCAAGACAACCTCACTGGGAGAACTACGCACGCGTCTGGTCTGTGGTACCCTTTGGCAGGTATCTGCTGAACAGTGTCATAGTTTCCGGGTCCATCACGTTGTTACATTTGCTGGTTGCTTCGCTGAGCGCATTCGCATTTGCCAGATTGAATTTCCCTGGTAGGGACAAACTGTTCTTGCTGTACTTGGCTACGCTCATGGTCCCGGGTCAAGTCACGATGATCCCGAATTTCATATTGATCAAACTACTCCGTCTCACTGATACCTACACGGGTTTGATCCTCCCTAATGTGTTCACAGCCTTCGGAGTCTTTCTGCTCAGACAGTTCTTCATGACGATACCCAAAGATTATGAAGACGCAGCACGCATAGACGGAGCTTCGAGATTCTACATCTACTCGAGGATAATTCTGCCTTTGTCTGTTCCCGCTCTCTCCACACTGGCGGTTTTCACATTTGTCTTTCAGTGGAACAACTTGCTCTGGCCGTTGGTCGTTGTGAGCAAGGACTCGATGAAGACGGTAACCATAGGGCTTGCGAGTTTTCAAGGAATGTATGGTACGACATGGAACTTGCTCATGGCGGCAGCCGTGATAGGCGTCCTCCCATCGATAGTGGCGTTCTTGATCGGACAGAGATTTCTCATAAAAGGAATCACATTGACGGGACTCAAGGCTTAGACCAAGCCCATGTCCCGCGAAAATACATGCTTCAAATTGTATAAATGGTCGATGAGATCGCAATGAAAAGTCTTCTAATATGAAAGTCGAAGAGCTTGAAAAGATTGTAAGGTAAACGCCTGGTACATCATCCTCTTTCATAGCAACTCGGAAATTCCACGTAATTCTTCTGCGGCTTTATCGACCCCCCTTCAAAACATCTTCGTAAGTGAAGAAACCTTTTTCTTTTGTTAAAAGAAAGAGCGCCGCTCGCCGAACCCCGATTGAAAACGCCCTTCTGGAAAGTGCCCTGTGGCTTATCTCAACCACCTCGCCGGCATTTGAAAAGATCACGGTATGTTCACCGAAGATTCCACCAACCCTGACGGAACTGATCGATAAATCTCTTTGAATAACCTCCTTGAGCATCTTAGCGGTGCCAGAAGGTGCGTCCTTTTTTTGACTGTGGTGTATTTCTATCATTGCACAATCCCAATCCTTGAATTGTTCGCGGAAGGCCTTCAAGATCTCCTTCATGATGCTCATACCACTCGAAAAATTGTAACTCTGAACCACTGGCAACGTTTTCGAAAGTTCCCCCAACAACCTGAAAGATTCATCGGTTAAACCTGTTGTTCCGACGATCAGGCCACAGTTGTACTTTCTACACAGCTCGACACTCTCTTTCAAGCCTTGCGGTGAGGAAAAATCAATGATCAACTGTGGGACATCCCGTTCTACGAAATGGTCAACATCCTTTTCAACGACGCATTCGTCGCCAAATGACGAGAAATATTCCATGATCTCTCTGCCCATCTTACCTTTGGACCCAACGATTCCGTACTTCAAACCACTCATTTGACCACCTCCAGTTCAAACAACGTTCTTCTTAATTGGTCCACTGTGGATTGTTTGGGTGGTACCAAAGGCAGACGAAATTCGTTCTCGATGCGACCCATCAGGTGAAGTGCAGCCTTCACCGGCATGGGGTTAGTCTCGACGAACAAGGACTTGAACAACTCAAGGTATTTGAAATGCAGTTCCCTCGCTTTCCTCAGGTTTCCCTCAAAAATCGCGTTAACCATCTCGACCATACGGTGTGGGATCACGTTCGACGCCACGGATATAACACCCTTCGCACCGGCACAAAGCATGTGAAAGGTTCTGTCATCGTTTCCGGAGTATACGTAGAAATCCATATTACGCGTCAGTTTCAAGATCTCATCGGATTGAGAAATGTCTTGATTCGCCTCTTTTATGGCGCGTATGTTTTTGCAGTCGTTCGCAAGTCTGGCCACGGTCTCTGGGGCTATATTTACACTGGTACGCGATGGAACGTTGTAGATAATTATGGGTATGTCAATTCTCTCCGAAAGGTACCTGTAATGAGCGTACAAACCTTCTTGGGTGGGTTTGTTGTAATAAGGTGTCACTACGAGTACAGCATCCGCGCCATTCTTAACAGCACTCAGGGAAAGCTCGAGAGTTTTGCGCGTGTCGTTGGTACCGGTCCCAACTATCACCTGAGCTCTTTTTTCACAGATTTCCTTGGTGACGGAGACCAAACGTTCCCTTTCGTCAATTCTCAGTGTCGCTCCCTCTCCCGTCGTTCCTGCAACCACAATTGCTTTGACGCCACTGTCGAGTTGCCACTCAACGAGCTTTTTGTAGCTCTCGTGATCCACCTCTCCGCCCTTGAACGGCGTCACGATAGCAGTTCCAACTCCCACGAACATGCCACTTTCCTCCATTTCTCAACCCCTCCTTATGAATAAAAAAGCGGGCTACATGTTTTGTAGCCCGCTCGTTGATGATCTTCTTTCTACATTGGCTTGCGCTCAGCTTGTACAAAACGAGCTAAGCGCAGGCCAACCATCAACGAGCGGGTGGCTGCGCTTAGCCTTCTTATTCTCAATAGAGTTCAAGGCAAATTGCCTGACAAATCGAAGAAATATGGCCATCACGATGGCACTCCTATGCTTTGTTTTTTGGTATTATACATAACCATCATGTAAGATGTCAAGAGATGAACAGACCGATGTCCTTGCGATAATACATGTTCTCGAAGTGGATTTTCTCAATCTCCTCGTAAACCCGTCTTCTGGCCTTTGCGTAAGTATCAGCCTTTGCACAAACGTTTAAAACCCTACCACCGCTGGTGACGATCTTTCCATCGACCTTCTTGGTACCTGCATGGAAAACGATCGCATCTTTCACCTTGTTCAAACCGAAGATCTCAAAACCCGTTTTGTAAGACTCGGGATAACCTCCGCTCACCAGAACCACGCAAACTGCCTTTTCTTTTGACCATAATATTTTGCGTCTCTCCAATTCTCCCTCGACCACGGCCTGGAGCATTTCGAAAAGATCACTTTCCAAGAGCAGCAGAATGGACTGAGTTTCTGGATCACCGAACCTGCAGTTGAATTCGAGCACTTTGGGACCATCTTTAGTGATCATCAGACCCAGATAAAGGACGCCTTTGTAGATCACGTTCCGCTTCTCGAGTGCTGGGAAAAGCTTGTCCAAGATTTCCTCTCTCACACTTCGCCACAGGTTCTCGCTGTAGTGCGGTGCCGGTGCGATTGAACCCATTCCACCCGTGTTGGGCCCCTTATCGCCATCGTAGATTTTCTTGTAATCCATCGCACTCATCATGGGAACGTAAGTTTTACCATCGGCGAGAACCATCATGCTCATTTCTTTGCCTCGCAAAAACTCTTCGACAACGATCTTCTCACCCGACTCTCCAAAGATCTTTTTCCTCATCAACGAATCGATCACGTTGAACGCTTCTTCACGACTCATCACCACGTAACTTCCTTTACCTTGCGCCAAACCATCCGCCTTTATAACGATTGGAAATTCGCAGCGTTCAACATACTTTTCTGCCTGAACAGGGTCGTCGAACAACTTGAACCGCGCCGTTGGTATCCCACACTCGTCCATGAGCAGCTTTGCGTAGGCCTTGCTGCTCTCGAGCTGAGACGCTTTTCTGTTTGGTCCAAAGATTTTGAGACCGTGCGATTCGAAAACGTCGACCACACCTTGTGCCAGATACGCCTCCGGACCCACGACAGTCAGATCTATCTTCTCTTTCAAAGCGAGCTGTAACAGTTCATCCACACTTTTTGCTTCGTAGCACGTCGCATCCTGGCAGATACCACCGTTACCTGGAGCGCAGAAGACTTCGTATCCTTCCTGACGGAGTTTCCATACCAACGCATGTTCGCGACCACCCGAACCTATGACGAGCGCCTTCATGGTACCACCTCAGTGCTTGAAGTGTCGTGTACCTGTGAAAATCATCGCCACGTTGTATCTGTTCGCCATCTCGATGACCTCTTGGTCCCTCACCGACCCACCTGGTTGTATGATGGCTGAAACCCCTGCTTTCGCCGCGATCTCGACAGCGTCCGGGAATGGGAAGAACGCATCGGAGGCCAGCACGGAACCTTTTGCCTTTTCTCCAGCCTGTCTGACGCAATGTTCTGTAGGCCAGACTCTGTTGGGCTGTCCTGCACCGATGGCGAGCGTGGTGCGATCCTTGGCCAGCACGATCGCGTTGGATTTCACGTGCTTGACAACTTTCCAGGCGAAGAGTAGATCTTTCAATTCTTCCTCGTGTGGTGCACGCTCAGTGACCACTTTCAACTGTTCGTAGTCGGTGAGGTCGGGTGTTTGAAAGAGCATTCCCCCGGAAATTCTTCGCAGATCGTAGATCTCACCCTTTTGGTTCAAATCGATCTGAAGGAGCCTCAGGTTCTTTTTCTTTTTCAAGATCTCGAGTGCTTCAGCGTCGAAACTTGGTGCCAGTATCACTTCGAGAAATATCTCAGAAAGCTTCTTAGCAGTCTCAGCATCGACACCTCGATTGAATGCCACGATTCCTCCAAAAATCGAAACAGGGTCAGCTGCTTTTGCCTTCTCGAAAGCTTCAAGAGTTGAATCTCCACAAGCGACTGCGCAGGGGTTGGTGTGTTTGACAACGACGCAGGTGGTGTCTTCGAATTCTTTTACGACCGACAAGGCAGCATCGGCATCGAGGTAGTTGTTGAAGGAAAGTTCTTTTCCATGAAGCTGTTTTGCATTGACGATTCCAGACGGAACAAGCACATCTTTGTACAGGGCCGCTCGCTGGTGTGGATTTTCACCGTAGCGAAGTTCGCACACCTTCTCGTAAGATAACGTGAGGTATCTTGGGAAGAGATCACCCGCAACGCGAGAGAAGTACTGAGCAATCATAGCATCGTACCAGGCGCTGTACTGAAAAGCCTTCAAGGCGAGTCTCAATCTGTCGTTCAAGGTTAAGGAGTTGACCTTCACCTTTTCAACAAACCATTCGTAATCGGACACATCGCACAGCACAGCAACGTGTTTGAAGTTCTTGGCTGCGGCCCGAAGCATAGCGGGTCCTCCGATGTCTATGAAATCAACAAGCTCGTTGAGTTCTTTCTTTTCATGTACCGCGTGCGAGAAAGGATAGAAGTTCACGATTACTACATCGATTGGTTCTATCCCAAGCTGTTCAAGTTCTTTCATCTGCGAAGGATCGTCACGGTTCGCGAGGATCGCCGCGTGGATGTAGGGATGCAAACTCTTCACCCTGCCTCCCAGTAGCTGGTTGAAGGATGTGATGTTAGAAGTGGGAACGACGTTCACGCCGTTTTTGGAAAGAAATTCGGCCGTTCCACCTGTACTCATAATTGTGAATCCAAGCGTTGCAAGTTCGTGCGCAATCTCCACTATCTTTGTTTTGTCCCAAACTGAAATCAACGCTTTAGGCATCGTCTTCCCTCCTGATGAGAACTTTCCTACCGACTATGCGCAATTCGTTTTCCACGATCAACTTGATCGCTTCTGGCAACACCTCGTGCTCAACTTGTTTCACTTTTTCGGCAAGAGTCTCAGGCGTGTCGTCATCGTCAACCTCGACGGGTCTCTGCAGTATGATCGGACCTCCATCGACGCTTTCGTCAACGAAATGGACCGTGACACCCGTGATCTTCACCCCGTACTGGATCACGGCCTCGTGCACTTTCATTCCGTAATAGCCTGGACCACAAAAGGCAGGAATCAAAGACGGATGCACGTTGATGATTTTCCATCTGAAGGCGTCGATGAAATACGGAGAGAGTATGTTCAAAAAACCAGCCAGAACGACCAGATCAACGTTGTGCGCCTTGAGAATGGCTATCATTTTGTCCTCGTATTCGGTTTGGCTTTGAAAGTCCTTCTTCCTGACGACGTACGAGGGTATGCCTAAGGATCTCGCTTTCTCCAAGGCTGGAGCATTCTCTCTGCTGCTTATGACGACCGAAACAACTGCAGGTAATTCCCCGCTCAAGCATTTCTTCGCAATCGAATACATGTTCGTACCGGTCCCAGAAACGAGAATACCTAAGGAAGCTTTCCTCAAAGAACGATCCTCCTTTCACCCCTTTTGATCTCACCGACAACCCACACCTCTTCACCGAGATTCTTGAGTGCTCTGGCGATTCTGTCCGCAGAGTCTCTTTCAACGATCAACATGAAACCTATTCCCATGTTGAAGGTTCTGAACATCTCTAACTCATCTATTTTCCCCAGTTGCTGGATCAATTTGAATATGCTCGGTACTGGCCAGGAACTTTTGTCGATTCGAGCCTCCAGACCAACAGGTATCACTCTGGGAAGGTTCTCGAGGATACCCCCACCCGTAATGTGAGCCATCGCATGGATAGAACGATCCAAAACTTTCAACACACTCTTCACGTAGATCTTGGTCGGCGTGAGCATTTCCTCACCGAGTGTTTTGCCGAGTTCGTCAACGTAAGAATCAATTCTGTAGTGAGTCAGTAGGATTTTCCTCGCAAGAGAAAAACCGTTACTGTGAAGACCGCTCGATGCCAGACCGAGTACGAGATCACCTTCGCTGACTTTTGAGCCGTCCAACAGCTGATCTTTCTCAACGATACCAACCGCAAAGCCAGCCAGGTCGTACTCGTCCTCGCCATAAAAATCTGGCATCTGTGCCGTTTCTCCCCCTATGAGTGCGCATTCGGCTTCCACGCAACCCTTCACGATCCCCGTGACGATCTGTTCCACACGCTCAACGTTCAACTTCCCCACCGCGAGGTAATCAAGAAAGAAGAGTGGTTTTGCGCCGTGCACCAAAACGTCGTTGACACACATCGCCACACAATCTATACCCACAGTATCATGCTTGTCCATCATGAAAGCGATCTTCAGTTTCGTTCCCACACCATCCGTGCCGGAGACGAGCACCGGTTGACGGTAATTCGAAGGCAATTCGAAGAAACCACCGAAAGAGCCTATCCCTCCGAGCACTTGCGGTACGTAGGTGAGCTGCGCCAAGCGTTTGATCCTTTCTACGCTTTCATCGGCTGCGTCCCGATCCACACCCGCCTCCTTGTAAGATCTCATCAAGGTTCTCACTCCTTTTCAAAAAGATACTTCGTGCAAAAACTCGGAACCTGCAAAGGATAAATACCGTTGAAGCATGCGAGACAGAGACGATCCGAAGGCAGCCCAACAGCCTTTACCAGCCCTTCGAGGCTCAAATAGCCGAGCGAATCAGCCCCTATGAGTTGCTCGATCTTCTTTTCTTCATGGATCGCCGCAATGAGTTCCCTCCTGTCGGATGTGTCGACTCCGAAGTAACAACCGTACCGTATAGGGGGTGAAGCGATGCGAACGTGAATCGACCTTGCCCCTGCGGATCTCAACATCTTCACAATTTGACCCATCGTCGTGCCCCTCACGATGGAATCGTCAACCAAGACTATGCTTTTTCCTTTCACGAGCTCTCTCAAAGCGTTCAACTTGAGTCTGACCCCCAGGTTCCTGAGCTTCTGAGACGGTTGTATGAAAGTCCTACCGATGTATTTGTTTTTGATCAGACCCATTCCGTACGGGATACCACTCTGATTGGAATAACCAATGGCGGCGACGGTGCCAGAGTCTGGCACGCCTACGACAAGGTCTGCATCGGCAGGTTGTTCGATCGCCAGTATTCTGCCGGCTCGCTCTCGTGCAGCATAAACGCTCACGTTCTCCAGCACACTGTCGGGCCTGGCGAAGTAGACGAACTCGAAAATGCAGAACGCACTCCTTGAAAAAGCCGTCTTGTGAGACTCCACACCACTTTCATTCACCAAAACGACCTCTCCAGGTTCGATGTCTCTGACGAATTCGGCTCCCACGGCATCCAATGCGACCGTTTCCGAGGCGAACACCACGCAGTCATCCAGTCTGCCCATGCAGAGTGGACGAAAACCGAGTGGATCTCTGATGGCGATCAAACTATTTTGGTTCATGAGGAGCAAGCAGTACGCACCCTGCAAGGTACGTGTCACATCGAGGCAAGCATGTAACATGTCCGGGCCTTGCTCGATCAAGAGTAACGCAATGATCTCACTGTCAGTGGTCGAACGAAAAGGTAATCCTTTCTTTTCAAGTTGACTCCTGAGCTCGCGCGTGTTGATTATGTTTCCATTGTGTGCCACCGCCAAGCTGCCCCGTTGACCTGCAACGACTATGGGTTGGGCGTTCTCGAACACGTTCGAGCCCGTCGTCGAATACCTCACATGGCCGATCGCAACGTGTCCGGAAAGCTCACCGAGCACTTCCTCGTTGAAGACGTCGTTGACCAGTCCCAAACCCTTATGATACTTGATCTTCTCTCCATCACCAACCGCGATGCCTGCACTCTCTTGACCTCTGTGCTGAAGAGCGATTAGACCATAATAGACAGTTCTGGAAATCTTCGGATCAGGTTTTGGAGAAAAGATTCCAAACAGTCCACATGATTCCCTCATTGGTTCACCAGCCTTTGCAAGGAAGACTCGTAGACCTCTTTGATCTTCCTCACCGGTTGGTCGATGAGCTTTCTTCCGTTCAGTTTTACGACGAGTCTGTCGCCCATGACCCTTCCGAGGACCGCTATGGGTACGTTTTCGTTTTTGGCGAGCTGGATCAATCGTTGGAGATTCTCCTCGGCCAAGCTGACGAGTATCCGGGACTGTTCTTCACCAAACAATAGAAAATCGGCTCGAGAATCGCTGCACAGTTCGCACACCGCTCCAATGCCTCCGAGGATGCAACATTCGGCGAGAGCGATTGCGAGGCCACCTTCGGAGAGATCGTGTGCAGAATTCAGCAACCCATATTTGATTGCGTTCAAGCAACACCGTTGAAGTCTCTTTTCGAGCTCGAGATCGATCGTTGGGGGGAGTATGTTCTCGATCTTGTGTATCAGCCTCGTGTACTCACACAAACGCTGATCGGCAGACATAGGCCCGAGAAGGACTATGACGTCGCCTGGGTTTTTGAAACTTGCGGAGCAGATTCTCGATGCATCCTCTATGAGTCCCACCATGCCGACGATCGGTGTGGGATGGACCCTGCTCGTTTCTGTCTCGTTGTAGAAACTCACGTTGCCACTCACCACAGGAGTGTTGAGTGCTGTGACCGCATCTCTCAGCCCATCGATCGTCATTTCGAACTGGTAAGCAACCTCTGGTTTGTCAGGATCGCCGAAATTCAAGCAATCTGTCAAAGCCAATGGTTCGGCACCCGTAACAATCAGATTCCTCGCAGCCTCGCACACGGCTATCTGCGCACCGACGTAAGGATCTGCAGAGCAGTAGAATGGGTTACAATCTGCTGTCACTGCCAAAGCCTTACTCGTTCCTTTTATCCTGAGCACCGCTGCATCGTGGCCGGGTCTGAGCACGGTATCTGTTCCAACCATGTGGTCGTACTGCTCGAAGACATAACGCTTGCTACAAATGTTGGGACTTGCAAGTATTTCCAGGAAGATTTCTTCAAGATTGTTCGGCATCGGTATCTCAACGTGTGAAGAATTCACAGGCTTCAAAGCGACAGGATCGAGCTGGACCAGAGGAGCCTCTGTGAGAAGCGCTGCAGGAATTTGGGCAACGATCTTTCCATCGTACAGGGCTGTGAAGAAACCATCGTCCGTAACCTCGCCTATCTTTGTGGCCCTCAGACCCCACTTTTTAAAGATGGATTTGACCCTTTCCTCTTCTCCTTTCTCAACCACCAGGAGCATCCTCTCCTGCGACTCGGATAGGAGTATCTCACCCGGTGACATACCTTTCTCCCGAACCGGGACACACGAGAGATCTATCCGAACGCCCTTGTGGGCCTTTGCTGCGATCTCCGAACAGGCGGAGGTCAAACCAGCCGCACCCAGATCTTGTATTGTGAGAACTGTATCGAGCTTTGCTGCTTCAACGCAGGCTTCTATGAGGAGTTTCTCCATGAAAGGATCAGCTATCTGAACGCAGGGCCTCTTGTTTTCACTTTCGCGCGAAAGCGTCTCTGATGCGAAGCTCGCACCACCTATTCCATCTCGACCAGTGAGCGATCCAACGAGCAACAAAGAGGCGCCGGATTTGACAGCTTTGGAGAACTTCAGATGTCTCTGCTCAGCCAGGCCAACACACATGACGTTCACGAGTGGATTTTGTGCGTAGCATGGATGGAAATAGATCTCACCGGCGACCGTCGGAACGCCTATGCAGTTCCCATAGAACGAAATACCCGAGACGACCCCACCGAACAAATACTTGACCCGCGGTTCAGACAGATCACCAAAGCGTAAAGAGTCGAGCAAAGCTATCGGACGTGCTCCCATTGCGAGCACGTCTCTCACGATACCACCAACGCCTGTCGCTGCACCGTGAAAGGGTTCAACAGCCGACGGATGGTTGTGACTCTCCATTTTGAACACGACCGCCAGACCGTCACCTATATCCACAACACCGGCGTTCTCTCCAGGTCCCTGGATCACCCTTGGACCTTTCGTTGGCAACCTGCGCAGGGAAGACCTCGAGTGCTTGTAACTGCAATGTTCAGACCACATTACGGCAATCATCGCGATCTCGACGTCGTTCGGTTCTCTCGCGAGTTTTTCCAGGATGTGCTGATACTCCTTGTGACTGAGACCGTAATCTTCAATTCGCCTCATGATCGTGCCTCCGAGTGAAGTAACTGAGTAAAGATTCGAAGATTTTCCTACCGTCCGTGTTTCCAAGGATTTCCTCGCAGCATCTCTCAGGATGAGGCATCAGACCAAGAACGTTGCCTTTTTCGTTGATCACACCGGCTATGTTAAAGCAAGAACCGTTCGGATTGGAATCTTCTGTCACGTTGCCGTGCTCATCGCAGTACTGAAAAACTATCTGATCCTCTCTTAGCTGGTCATCAGGAATGAAGTATCGACCCTCACCGTGCGCAATGGGTATGCGCAGTACCTGACCGTCTTCAAGCAAGCAGGTGAACGGTGTTCTGTTGTTCACAACCTTTATGTAGACGTCCCTGCACACGAACTTCAGCCCATCGTTTCTCAGGAGAGCCCCGGGTAGAAGTCTGCTCTCAGTGAGTATCTGAAAGCCGTTGCATATACCCAGGACGAACCTTCCTCGGCTCGCTGCCTCTCGAACGCTCTCCATAACTGGCGAGAAACGTGCGATGGCACCGGCGCGAAGGTAGTCTCCGAAGGAAAAGCCCCCGGGAAGGACTATCAGATCGAACTCGTCAGGTGGAAAACGATCTTCGTGAAAGATGTAGTGACAGTCGAGGCCGAAGACATTCTTCAGAACATGAAATGCATCTCTATCGCAATTCGACCCTGGAAAAACCACGACAGCACACTTCATGGGACTTCCTCCACATCGAGCAGTTGGTAGGATTCAATGATTGGATTTGCGAGTAATCTTTCACACATTGCTTTTGTTTGTATCATCAGTTGCGATTCGTCCTCTACGTCGATGAGGATCTCGATCAATTTTCCGAGCCGGACCTCTTTCACCCCGTTGAAACCGAGTTTCTCCAGGGCTCCCTTGACCGTATGACCCTGTGGATCGAACACACCGTCTTTTGGTAGTATCTGCACTTTCACTCTGTACATCTTCCTCACCCGCAAACGCGCCTGTAAATTTCCCAGTAGGCCTCTTCAACGTTTCCAAGATCCCTTCTGAACCTGTCCTTGTCGAGCTTCTCCTTAGTGGAAGCATCCCAGAAACGACAGGTGTCCGGGGAAATTTCGTCGGCCAAAAGGATTCGATCGTGATGTCTACCAAACTCCAGCTTGAAATCCACTAAGACGATGTTCTTTTCCGCGAGAAACTGCTTGAGAACTTCGTTCACTTTAAGGGCTATCTCTTCGATCTGTTTCAGCTCGTCTTCACTCGCCAGCTCCATGGCCAACGCGTGATAATGGTTGATCATCGGATCGCCGAGCTCGTCGCTCTTGTAGTTGAATTCCAGAACCGTTCTTTTCAGGATAGTACCTTCTTGCAGTCCCAATCTTTTCGACAGGCTACCCGCGGCTATATTTCGAACGATGACCTCGATCGGTATTATTTTCACAGCTTTGACGAGCATCTCTCTGTCACTCAAGAGTTCAACGAAATGTGTTCTCACACCGTTTTCTTCCAACAGCTGGAAGAACCTGGCCGAGATCTTGTTGTTCAACATGCCCTTGTTCTGTATCACGCCACGCTTTTTACCATCGAAAGCGGTTGCATCGTCTTTGTACTCGATCACCAAGTAGTCCTCACTGTCGGTTCTGTAAATCTTTTTCGCTTTGCCTTCGTAGATCATCTCCATCTTCTGCATACATTCGTCCTCCCCTCGCAGATCTTTCCTGCGCGATCTTGGAAGAACAGAGCAGATCACTTCAAAGCACTTCTTGAACGATTCTCCACCGATGAGATTGCCTTTTCGATGATCACTCTCGGAAAACGTCCAGTTCTGCGCCTTTCACGAACCGCACCGCCACTCTCAAGTAGTTCACCTCCATAAAAACAAAAATCCGGTAGGCCTTGGTCTCTACCGGTAAAGAAATGAGCCCTTGTAGCCAGGACAGTTTACGGCTGTCCGGTAGAGACCCCCGAGCCTTATTCCCGGGGTTATACAAGGGCCTTTCCCTGTGGGAGGGAATATTCACTTTACAGTTTCATTTTACCACGGCAGGTAGCACTGTGAAGGCGAGATGTTTTGAGAACACGTTACAAAGAGTTGAATCTCAGAAGCATGCGCTCGAAAAAGCAAAAAGCGCCTTTGCTGGCCATCGATTGGGTTTTCCACATTCATATTCGTTCGTCTCTGTACGAATCTTTCCGTTTTGGCTCAACCGAACACCGCCAATCTCGAGTGAAGGATTTCTCAAACCTCCATTTCACGTCTTAAGGAGTGCGAAAAACCATTCTCTGCTCAGCCGATAAAGCAACACCTTAGATCAGTTCCAGTTACGATTTGACATTCCCAACTCCCTAAAGCGGATAGGATTCTTGAGTTCGTTAGGCTGTTTTCCGCAGAGCGTTGAATACTCCATAACCAAAAAGATGTGGATTAAACCTCACACTCTGACGGCACAATCTCACTAATACTTGGTACCTTTCCACGTTCTATGTACTTGTACCACAAAGTTTAATCGTGCTTAAGCCCCTTCATCTCTCTTGAAGAGAAGGACTTTGGGAGCTACTTGTTTGTCACGGTTGGCACATTGGCATTTTTCGAGGGGCGCTCCCCATCAAACAGATGAAGCGGAGATGAAAAGTTTTAACTCACCCTTTAAGTCGTGGTGCACAATCTTGCTCTAAGATCGTCTTTGGAGGTGCTGGAATGCTCGAAAGGGTTCTGGAACGAAAGAGCTTGGTCACAAAGCTTTTGGTTGCGCTCGGATTCTCAGTTTTGACGGGTGTGGCAGCACAGATCAGGATACCTCTTTTCTTCACGCCTGTTCCGATCACGGGACAAACCTTCGTGGTTCTTCTGACACCGTTTCTCATAGGATCTTGGTCGGTGCTGAGTCAAACGATGTACGTCGCTTTAGGTGTCGCTGGTCTTCCATGGTTCAGCGGTTGGAAGGCAGGTTTGAGCGTTCTGCTCGGACCCACGGGTGGTTATCTGGTTGGCTTCATCGTTGCTTCACTTTTCCTTTCGAAGCACAGGACCAGGTCTTATCTTGGAACAGTTGTCTCGATGCTCTTTGCCAATTTCCTGATCATACACGGTCTGGGTTTAACACAGATGACGCTCTGGTTCTATGCGAAGGGCTCTAACCCAGATCTCTGGAAACTGCTTTCGATGTCTCTTCTTCCATTCGTACCGGGAGACTTGGTCAAAATCTTCTTGGCTTCCTCGATCGCTGTGAAGACGCTTCAAAAAGAGTGAACCCCGCCTGGGGGTTCACTCCTCGATAGGCTCAAAATCTTCCTTGGGTGCTCCACATACGGGGCAAACCCAGTCCTCGGGGACGTCATCGAACGGTGTACCGGGTGCGATGTCGTTGTCTGGATCACCTTCGGCTGGATCGTAAACATAACCGCAGATGATGCATCTGTACTTCTGCATGAGAAAACCTCCTCGAAGTGTTTTCTGTCATCTCAGGTTTTGACCTCTCTCATGTCTCTGTTTGTCTTCGAATATTCTATCATGCGGAAGATGAATTATACTCATCTTGGTGATACAGAATGCTGCTCGAAAAGATTGACGAAGGTTTGTTCAAGCCGGATTACGAAAACTTTTCACTGGTGAACCTGTCAAACTTCGTTCTCAAGCATTTCAACGCTCAAATCAACCATGCACCGTATCCTCTCGAGCGTTTCATCTCCGGGGTGTCCGAGGGCGTCGAAAAAATTGTGTTCTTCCTCATAGACGCTCTGGGCATGTCAAGTTTGGAAAGGATCTTGAACAAGGATCGCGTCTTTCACGAGTACGTTGTGTTAGAAGCCACTTCGGTCTTTCCTACCACGACGTCTGCTGCGATAACTTCTCTTTTGACAGCCTCCGCACCCATCGAACACGGCGTTCTCGGTTACATCCTCTACATAAGACAGCTTGGAACACTACTGAACATGATCGAACTCTCATCACCGATCATGGGTAGGGTCACTTCCACGTTGAGTAACAGGGAACTCATGTTCGAAAAGACCGTGTTCGAGAAACTTTTGGAAGTAGGTGTGAAAAGTTTCGTTCTGACATCGAAGACGATCAGAGGTTCAGGCCTTTCGAATCTCATCAACGTTGGGGCGTCGATCAGATCTTACCAGAGCTTTGGGGACATGTTCGCCAAATTTCGTGATATCCTGCAGGAAGACGGACCATCCTTCAGCTTCGTCTACTGGGGGCTCCTGGATTCGATCGGTCACAAGCTTGGCGTTAATTCCGAAGCATTCGAGAGTGAGCTTTACTGGTTGCTGAGAATGCTGTCGAGAGAAATACTGCCGGTCCTGCCACGAAACACCCTCTTGATAGTGCTCGGAGACCACGGCCAGATCTTCACGCCCTGGGAAAGAGAAACTTGGTGGTCGTGGAAGGATGAAGTTTCAGCGTTCTTTTCTGTTCCACCCGGCGGAGAGATGAGGATGATGCACATCTACACCAATTGTTCAAAAGCAGTGATAGAATATCTAAATGAGAAATACAGAGATAGGGCTCTCGTACTGACGAAGGAACAAGCAATAAACCAGGGACTGTTCGGCGATACCGGTTCGATAGCTGCTGCAAGCATTGAGAGAATCGGAGACGTAGTGCTCATCGCAAAAGAAAATTATTCTTTCTACTTCAAGTACACGGGGAAAGAAGAGAGTTTGAAATCCAAACACGGGAGCCTCACATTGGAAGAACTGTTAGTTCCTTTGATGGTCTTCAGGAGGTGATAAGTTCTTACTGAAAAGTCCAACTCATGGAGAATTGGAGATCGACGAGGTGAAGTCCTGCGTCGACAGGTTCCTGAACAATGGTTCCTTCAAGCTGTTCATAGGTTCCGACAGCGACGAAAGAGACGGTGTAGTGACATTCGCCACAGTTTTTGTGGTTTACAAACTCGGTGTGGGGGCCATCTATTTTTATACTGTGAAGCGTGAGCGCCGGTACTACGACATATATTCGAGGATCTTTGAGGAAACTCACCTGAGCTTGGAGATGGCAAACTTCGTGAAACAAAACTTACACTTGGACAGTGCTGAGATCCACATAGACGCAGGTTATGATGGTCCCAGCAAGCAGGTCATACCCTCGATAGTAGGTTACGTCAAGGGTATGGGTTACAGTTACAGGCTGAAACCATGGGCCTTTGCGGCCACAAAGGTTGCCCACAGGCACACGAAATGAATCACGACTCGGCCATCGCGAAAATTTCGCACAGCTTTTGTCTGTCGACGTTTCCTCCAGAGAGCACCGCCACTATTTTCCCGTTTCCCGAGGGCAGCTTTTTGAACATGGCTGCGGCAACAGTTACGGCTCCGGAAGGTTCAACCAACACTTTGCAGCGCTCGAGCAAAAACACTACGGCCTGAGCAATCTCTTTCTCTGAAACAAGTAGGATGTCGTCAACGTACCTCTGGACGATGGGAAAGGTCAATTCGCCCGGGCTGGCTGTTCTCAAACCATCAGCGATCGTGTGAATGTTGTGAAGCTCCACTCTCTGCCCAGCCTTGAAAGACAGATAAGTACTGTTGCTCTGTTCAGGTTCCACTCCGTAGATCCTCACGGAAGGACGTCTTTCTTTCACGTACGTCGAGATACCAGCTATCAAACCGCACCCACCGCAGGGGACCAAGATGGCATCGACTTCGTCGAGTTGCTCAAGTATCTCCAGTCCGACGGTCCCCTGGCCGGCCATGATCCAATAATGATCAAACGGAGGAACAAAGACTCTTCGTTCCTGCTCGGAGATCTCCTGGGCCCGGCGCAACCTCTCAGTCGACGACGTTCCGAATCTCTCGAGTTTCGCGCCGTAACCCTGTATCGCTGTGACTTTGGCGGGTGAGGCATCTTGCGGAACCACAACTTTCACGTCGATTCCGAGCATTTTTCCGGCGAGTGCCAGGGCCTGGCCATGGTTTCCAGAAGAACCAGTCACCACACCTCTGTCACGCGATTGCCTGTCCATTGACAAGAGAAAATTCATCGCACCACGAATTTTGAAGGACCCACTTTTTTGGAAGTTCTCCGCCTTCATGAAGACCTGAAAGTTGGAGATTCCGTTGAGCGTTCTCGATGTGAGTAGAGGTGTTCTGTGAACGTAACTGTGAATCCTTTCATATGCTTGCTCCACGTCTTTCGCAGTCAACATGTTCATCATTCCACCCTTCTGATCTTTCTCGCTATTTCAAACATTATGATACCTGCGCTGACCGACACGTTCAGTGAGTCTATGTCTGAATACATGGGTACCGCGATCAACTGATCGCATTTTTGTTTGACGAGTCTGCTCAACCCCTCACCTTCATTTCCAAAGACCAACCCAACGGGTGGTTGAAAATCCTCTTCGTAGATGCTCGTTCCCTCCATGTCGGCACCGTAGATCCAGTAACCCTTTTCCTTCAGATTGTCTATGGTTCTGGGAAGATTCGTTACCTTCACCACGGGGATTCTCAACAGAGCACCCGCCGACACCTTTACGGCCGATGGTGTGACATCCACGGAGCGATCCTTGGGTATCACGATTGCACCTGCTCCCGCTGCCACAGCAGTGCGGGCGATCGCACCAAGGTTATGAGGATCGTTTATGTGATCGAGCAAAACCACGAGGTCACCTTTGATCTCGGATTCATCGGCGTACTTGAACTCCAGATCGATTACGACACCTTGGTTTTTCTCTTCGCCACAGAGTTCGGCAAGTTTTCTGCTTGGGACAAACGTGAACGGAAAGTTCGCTTTCTTGAGCTTCTCAACGAGCGAAGAAGGCTTATTCCTTTCATCCGCCCTCAGATAGACTTTCCTCACCAAATGGTGCGATTTTAGAACTTCCTCAAGGACGTTTCTACCGTAGACGATCATCGTTGCGCTCCATCAAACTGAAATTCAGAATCTCGAGCAGACGATCGCGATCACCTGCAAGGTAGAGATAACCTATGAGTGCTTCCAGTGCTGTACTCTTACGGTAGTTCTCATCGTTGCCATATCTTTTTGCACATTTGCTGTTCATGGCACGTTTTACTACACTGAGCTCCTGTTCGCTGAGTCGAGGAAAGAGTTGTTCGAGACATTTAGCTTGGAACTCCCTCGAAACTAAACTGGTAACTTTTTTGTGTATCCGTCCAACGCTCAGGTTGTTCAACGATCTGACCTTGGCGAAGAAAGAATGTACGGCGTCTCCCAAATAGGCAAGCGTTGCGATGGGTAAGGAATTCAAATCAATCTTGCTTTGAGACGGCAAATTTTCTAACAGCCAATTCATCAAGGTAGAGTCTGTGTGCTCGATCCTGCTCGAACACATACGTTCTGAACCTTCTTTCCCTCAGGTTCTGAAGTATTTTTCTTTCCTTCCTCGCTTCGAGGTACTGATTCCTGAGGATGTCTTCCTGTTGTCTGAGCTGAGTCAACTTCTCCATTAGAAGACTGAGTTCAGCTTGAATCGAATCTTTGTAGGTCAAAAGCTGCGACAGTTCTAAGCCACTTATTCCTCGTGACGAAAGGGTCAAGGTTTTCAGCTGAAGACCTTTCAACTGTTCCTCACATTTTCTCAGACTGTCTTCAATGCGTCTCATCTCAGTCCTTAGCGCGCCCAGCTGTATTTTGAGCTGTTCTTCCTGCGACATTTTCAACGATAGAAGTCTTGACAGTCTGAATCTGAACATACCAACACCCAAGAATATTATAAGTGATACAATGATTTTCAGAACGGCTGTGGAGGTGCGACGATGGACTTGGTGGACTTCAAGATGACTAAAGATGGGCTCGTGCTGGTGATAAAGGATTACGAGAGCATCCAGGTGATACTCGATCAAATCGTGTCGAAGCTCTCCCAGATGAAGGGATTCTTTGCCGCGGGTGACAAGATCATGCTCATGATGGAAAGGCACGAAATGCACTCACACGACATACCCAGAATCGTTTCACTGTTGAGACAGCACGGGATAGATGTTGCGCAAATTCTTATAGGTGAGTCTTTTCAGAACGATTTGAGTTCCTTGAGCAGGATGAAGTTGCTCGAGGAGCGCGAAACGAGATCTGGCACCAAAGTTGTGAAAAAGCACGTGAGATCGGGTCAGGCCGTGGTTCATTCGGGAGACATCGTGGTTTTGGGTAACGTTCATGCGGGTGCAGAACTGCTTGCAGGTGGTTCCATCGTCGTTTTCGGCAACGTCAAGGGTACGCTTCGAGCTGGTCTGAACGAAGGAGACAGCGCGATCATCGCCGCTTTGAGCATGCAACCGACGTTGCTCCAGATCTCCGGATACATCCTGAGAGAAGTGTCAAACTACGAAGAACCGGTCATAGTTCAGGTGAAAAATGGTAAGATCGTTGTGGAAAAAGCCAAAGCTTGATAGCTGTACTGGTCTCGTCATCACAAGCTATCGTTAAAGAAGTCTTAGGAGCGGCAGAGGTGAACGTTTATCATAGCCAAGGATGGTCATAGAATACTGACGGTATGGGTCGAAACCCCTGTCGTGTTTGGTTGGTATGACTTCTTCTTTACTCAAAACGTTGTTTGTTGGTGACTAACTTGAATCAACTGGTTTTTGGAGGTACCATGATGGAGATCGAAGTAGTTGAGCTTTGTCTTGAGTCATTGAGGTCAGGTTGTTTTCCAGTCGGTTCGGTAATTACAAATGCTGAAGGACAGATAATCTCAAAGGGTAGAAACACCATTCACGAATCAGAGCCTAAAGGTTATCCAGTCTTTGGTAACAGCATTGCTCATGCTGAATTGAATGCACTGGTTTCTATGAAAAGAATCCCAGACGATTTAGACGTCTCTGATTACGTTATTTATACTTCTATGGAACCGTGTGTCATGTGTTTTGGAGCGATCTACATGTCGGGAATAAAAAACGTGGTCTATGGAATGAAAGATGGTGTGGGTGGTGGATTGAATCTGTACGGTTTGACCCAGTACTACAGCAGAAAGAAGATAAACATTTCTCAAAACAAGAAACTCGAAAAGATCCAGGCGGTTCTGGTAGGTTTTCTGTGCGATAAAAGCTATGTGCAACGCGCGGGATTTTGGCAGACTTATATTTCGATGTATCCAGCTGAATATTCCATAGCCGAACAATTAAGAGAAAGTGGTGTCTACGATAAAATCATGGCTAACGAACTCGGCGCAGCTCAATTCATTGATATCGTTGAAAGATCTACTCGTGGGTGAATCGATCTTTACTCAAAAGGATTTGCGTTCTTCATAACACGAGCATGTTCTGATTTTCCATAAAAGATTAGATCCAACAAAAAGCAAGATGTCAAGAACACCTTGAGTATCAAGTTCTGAGACAAAGGAGTGATGTGCGTTGAACACGAAGGAGTTGCTCATGCAGTTGTCGAATTTGGACGGACCATCTGGTTTCGAAACAATCGTGCTCGATGCGATAGAGCCCATGCTGGCAAAGGTGTGCGACAGAACTTGGCGCAACAAGGTCGGCACACTCGTGGGCGAGGTGAAAGGTTCAGGCAGAAAGAAGGTCGGAATCTTCGCGCACGTTGATGAGATTGGTCTTGTCGTGGCAAAGGTGGAAGAAGGAAACTTTCTCAGGCTTGAAACTGTCGGCGGTGTCGATCCGAAAGTCTTACTCGCGCAGAGGGTCAAGGTGTACACGAAGAAAGGAACCATCAGCGGTATCGTGGGGACGCTTCCTCCTCACCTTCAAAAAGAAGAACACAGAGCGCGTTTCCCGGATTACGACAAGATCTTTGTTGATGTCTCGTGCGACACTGCTGCAGACGATGTCCGTGTCGGTGACGTCTGTGTATTTGATGTCAAGGCGATGGAGATCAACGGTAAAGTCTGTGGCAAGGCCTTGGACAACAGGGCTGGCTGTGCTTCACTCTTGCTCGCAGCAGAGTCACTTCAAAGGCTGAGGCACGAATCAGACGTGTATTTCATCTTTTCGAGTCAAGAAGAGATCGGTGGCCCGGGAGCTGGTTCAATTGCTTACGAACTTGAACTTGACGAAGCGATCGTTGTCGATGTGACCCACGCGAACGTGAGGCAGAGTGCATTTCCGACGATCAAACTCGGTGAGGGTCCCGTGCTGTCAGTTGGACCTGCGATCGACTCGGAATTCTATAAACGGGCTGTTGAAACTGCGCAGAGAAACGGAGTGAAAACACAGATTGAACCGATACCGGGCCGTTCCGGTACGGACACAGACCAGGTACAGATTACACGCATCGGTGTTAAAACCTTGCTCGTGTCGATACCACTCATGTACATGCACACGCCCGTCGAGGTGGTCGATCCGAAGGATGTCGAAGAAACGGCAAGGCTCTTGGCATTGATCGTGGCCGAGTGAGGAGGTGTTCGTTTTGTATCTGAGAGACTTGTCTGTGATCAATGGGACTTCCGGTGACGAGAGCAGGGTGCGTAGTTTCATAAAACAACAGATCCAAGGTAAAGTCGATGAGGTCTGGGAAGACAGGCTCGGCAATCTCATCGCTTTGAAGAAAGGTACGAAAGCTAATCGAAAGATTCTCTTCGCCGCGCACATGGACGAAGTAGGGTTCATGGTGACGAACATCGATGAAGATGGTACGCTCTGCTTCGCTCCGGTCGGATCTGTGGAAACTCAGGTGGTGATAGGCAAGCAGGTGAAGGTCAACGATTCGATCCCGGGTGTGATCGGATTCAAACCGATACATCTTCAAGAGAAAGATCAGTTGCTTAGACCACCGAAGTTCGAAGAACTGAGAATCTACATAGGAGCGAAAAACAAAGAAGAAGCCCTGAGAATCGTCAAAATAGGTGACTACGTGAACTTCGTTACCGAGTACAGAGAAAACGGTCGCAGGGCGAGTGGCAAGGCGTTCGACGATCGCGTGGGCTGTTCGGTGTTGATGGACATCATAGACATGCAACAACGTTACGAAAACGATGTGTATTTCGCTTTCGTCGTTCAGGAAGAAGTCGGACTGCGTGGCAGCGCGGTCGTGGTGGAACAGGTGAGGCCAGACGTTGCCATCGTCATCGAAGGCACCATCGCTGGGGATGATCCGGGACTGGAGAAGGATCGCTGGTCAACCCACTTGGGTGAGGGTCCTGCCGTGACCTTCATGCACAGCGGTTACGTGGTCAACCAAAAGGTTTTCCAAGCCATCTTGTCGGTCGCTGAGAAACACGGAATACCTTACCAGTTCAGGAGAAGGACACAGGGTTCCACAGACGCTGGCAGACTGGTCAGAACGGGTCCTGGAACAGCGTCAGGTGTGATCTCAGTTCCAACCCGATACATTCACAGTCCCGTTTGCATGATCGATCTTGAAGATTATGCGAACACGGTTCGTTTGATAGAGAAGATCCTCGAAGAAGGGGAGGTATTCGCAAAATGACAGAACTCGTCAAGAAACTGACAGAAGCGTATGGTCCAAGTGGCAGGGAATCTGAGGTGCATCAGTTGATACTTGAAGAGCTGTCAGACCACATAGACGGTTACAAGTTCGACGCGGTTGGAAACTTGCTCGTGTGGAAATACGGAAGCAGTGGAAAGAAAATTCTGTTCGACGCCCACAGCGATGAGATTGGACTGGTGGTGACGAACATCACCGAGAAGGGTTTCTTGAGGGTTGACGCCGTTGGGGGAGTGTTGCCTCACACCTTTGTCGGGCATCGCGTGAGATTTGGAGATGTGGTAGGGGTCGCGTACGTTGAGGGTGAAACGGAGGAAGAGAGGAAGAAGAACTGGAATAATCTCAGTTTGGACAACATGTTCGTCGACATAGGTGCCAGGAGTTACGAAGAAGCGAAAAACAAGGTTCCCATTGGCTCTTTCGGTGTCTATGACAGCCACTTTTATGAGATGGGAGACTATCTGGTGAGCAAGGCGATGGATGACAGGATAGGCTGTGCGGTGATCGTTGAACTGTTTAAGAGGTTGAACTCTTGTCCGAATACGATTATAGGTTCTTTCTCCGTTCAGGAGGAAGTCGGTTTGGTGGGAGCCTCCGTTGCAGCTTACACTCTATCGCCAGACGTGTGCATAGCGATCGATGTAACGGATTCAGCTGACTATCCAAAGGCTTTCAAGAGGCATTCCATGGTGCTTGGAAAAGGTCCGGCGATAAAGGTCAAGGACAAAGCTTCGATCAGCAACAGAATGGTCGTTGAAAAGCTCGTTGAACTCGCTGAAGCCGGTGGAATCCCTTACCAAATGGAAGTTCTCACCTTTGGAGGTACCAACGCTGCAGCTTTGCAAAGAACCAGGGCTGGTATTGCCTCCGCAACAGTTTCGATACCAACCCGGTACGTGCACAGTCCCAGTGAAATGGTGTGCAAATCCGATGTGGAAAACACTGTACAACTGTTGATCGAGTACGCTATGAAAGGAGTGTGATAATGCCGCGCAGAGAGATCAAACTGACCGATACGCAGGCGCGCATACTGGCTCTGTTGATAGTGATCTTCAGTGTGGGATTCGTGGGATTCAGTCTCGCAACTTTTCTCTTGGTGAAAAGTCGCGAAAGAGTGAGAATCGAAATTGTGGAACTTCCTCCAACGAAGATCGAGGTGCCACAAACCGAGCAAGAGTTTGAGGAACCAATCGTTCCAGAGCAACTCACCGGGGTGTATCAACAGGAAACTTACGACTACAAAAAGCTGTTGCTCGAAGCCACAGAAATGGTTGAAAAAGGCGTCACGGTTTCAACGTATGTCTTGGAACCAAATGAGGCACTGGGAGTGATCCGAGCAGCGGACAAGCCGTTCTTGATCACGGAGATTTCCAGCGAGACGTGTTGCATAAGCATCGTTGGGGGTCACAAGCTGCAAGACAAACGCGAATACACAGCGCTGTACGGTGTGTTCGTGTTATCCAGTACGAACAAGGACTCAACGTTGGAAAAGATGCTCGCACTGAGGAGCGCAGGTTATCCGTCGTACATGATGAAATTTACCAGGGATGGCAGGGATTGGTTCACTGTCGTTGTTGGTGCCTTCCCAACGATCGAACTGGCAGAAGAATTCAACAAGAATCTGAACTGGAATGAGGTGATGAGAATATCCGGCACCAGTAAAGTCGGTTACGCTGGGAGGATCAGTCCTTGAAGCTTTCCACCTCGGAAAAGAGACTGATGCTGTTACTGTTCGTCGGGGTGCTTCTACTGAGTGGAGCTATCGTGGAGTTGAAGACAAGAAGCGGTGAACAAGCCATTGTAGAGACTCGCAAAACGGTTGAATTTCCCATAGATGTGAACACGGCGAGCGAGAAAGATTTGATGGCTTTGCCCGGCATAGGCGAAACGAAGGCGAGGCTGATCGTAGAATACAGAGAGAAGAACGGTCCATTCGGAAGCCTTGCCGATCTTGAACGTGTACCGGGAATCGGAAAGAAGACGGTGGAGATGTTGGCACCGTACGTGAACCTTACAGTGGCCGACGTCGCCGCGGCTCAGCGAAAGATCAACGTGAACACGGCGAGCCTGGAAGAATTGATGAGTCTACCTGGCATAGGTGAAGTCAAGGCGAGCGAGATCATCAAGATGAGGCAACAAACACGTTTCTCAAGCCCAGAGGATCTTTTGAAGGTACCAGGCATAGGTCCCAAGACGTTGGAGAAGATCAAAGATTTCATAACATTTTAGGAGGTGCTGTGAGAGTGAAACGCATCGTGATCGTTGGAGTAGTTCTCGCACTTGTGCTTGTTTTCCTCTATGGTTCGAGTGCTGGCAACCCTCGCATCGTTTTTGCGGACGTGAACCGAGTGGTGCAGGAGTATCCGAAGTGGATAGAGCTGAACCAGAAATATGCGCAGGATGCACAGTTCTACCAGCAAAAATTGAACGAGTTGCTGGCCGAGCTCGACAAGCTACAGAAAGCCGGGGCTCCACAGAGCGAGATTGAAAAGAAACAGGCAGAGATAGCTTCGAGGAAACAACAGTACGAACAACTCTTGCAGAGTGAGTATCAGCCGAAGATGCAGGCGGTGCTCAACGAACTTGCTGAGAAAATAGAGGCCTTTGCGAAAGCGATGGGCTACGATTTCGTTCTTAAGAAAGAAGCGTTGCTTTACGCGGACGACGCGTACGATGTGACGGAACAACTGGTCAACTATCTCAAGAACCAATGACGGAAATGGTTTGCCAAGGGTTGGTCAAGAAGTTTGGAAGAAAAACTGTTGTGAACAACGTCGATCTGCACGTGCGCCAGGGCGAAGTTGTGGGACTACTCGGACCAAACGGTGCAGGTAAAACGACTCTGTTCAACATGATCCTCGGCTTGGTGACACCCACAAAGGGCGAGGTGTATCTGGGAGACAAGAAGATTACCAACATGCCTGTTAGCCGTCGTGCGAGGCTTGGTGTTACATACCTGCAGCAGGAAACATCGGTCTTTACAGGAATGAAGGTCTGGGAAAACATCGATTTTGTGCTCCGTTTCAGAGTGAAGGACAAGCTCGAGCGTCGAAAGCTGGTAGAAGAACTCTTGCGAGAGTTTGGCATCTGGGAATTGAGGGATCAGTACGCTTCGGATCTTTCCGGTGGTGAAAAAAGGAGACTGGAGCTTGCAAGGATGATGGCTTTGAAACCACTCTTTTTGCTCCTTGATGAACCTTTCGTCGGTATCGATCCAAAGACGGTCAAGGACATACAGCAGATGATTCGCTCACTCAGTGCCAGAAACATAGGTATAATTGTGACCGACCACAGCGTGGATGCACTCGTGCCCGTCGTGGACAGACTGTACATCATACACAAGGGAAAGATCATCGCGCACGGTGAGCCTCAGGTGGTTCTGAACGATCCTGTGGTCAAGGAGGTCTATCTGGGTACATGAACGTTGCAGTCGTGGGTTATTCTGGCCCGATCGATCGTTCACCAGTGCGAGACATAGCAGATGTCTGCTTGGAACTCGGTGAAGTTCTGGCAAGAAGAGGCCACACGATCGTGTGCGGCGGGCGGGACGGTGTGATGGAACTGGTCAGTCAGGGTGCAAGACGAGCAAGTGGTACCATCATAGGAGTACTTCCAGAAGGAGAAGAGGGCAACACGTACCTGACGATCAGGATCAAAACCCCGTTCGACAACGTCACGAGGTCCCTCGTTTTGGTCCAAACGAGCGATGTGGTGATCTCGATCGGTGGGGAAATCGGAACAGCAATAGAGGTTCTGATAGCGTACGCGAGGGGCAAACCTATCATCCTTTTCGAAGGTACAGGTGGCTGGACGGACAGGTTCACGCAAGTACTCATAGAAGGCAAGTATCTTGACAATCGGAAGATCGTTGAAGTTCATAGAGCGAAGAACTCATCACAAGTACTCGAGTTACTGGAAAAGATCGGGAGGTAAGATCGTGAGCGAAGTGAGGTTGAGATTCGCACCAAGCCCTACAGGATATCTACATGTCGGAGGGGCTCGAACGGCACTTTTCAACTGGCTGTACGCACGGAGGATGGACGGAAAATTCATACTCAGGATAGAAGACACCGACCTGCAACGATCGACGAAAGAGTACGAGCAGGCCATCTTGGATGCGCTGAGATGGTGCGGATTGGATTGGGATGAGGGTCCGGACGTGGGAGGTCCTTACGGCCCGTACAGACAAAGCGAAAGGACGAAGGCAGGTATTTACTCAGAGTACGCGAAAAAACTCGTCGAAATGGGTCGTGCATACTACACCGTCTACGACAAAATCGACAAGAAGAAGGAGTTGCTGAGAACCTTCGAGTTTCCAAAGGACTATGTCGACCAGGGTCACGACGTGACGATCACGTTTAAAGTACAAAAGGGTAAAACGAAGTTCTACGATCTGCTGAAAGGCGAACTGGAGTTCGACAACTCAACGATAGAAGACTTTGTCATGATCAAATCGGATGGTTTTCCAACCTACAACTTCGCCGTCGTCATAGACGATCACCTCATGCGCATAACCCACGTCTTCCGTGGTGAAGACCATGTTTCTAACACACCGAAGCAGATCATGATTTATGAAGCTCTTGGCTGGGATATACCTCAGTTCATGCACATTCCCTTGATCCTTGGTTTCGACAGAACTCCTTTGAGCAAGCGCCACGGCGCCACCAGTGTTGAGCACTTTAGGAGAATTGGCATACTGAGTAGAGGCTTGATGAACTACCTTGCACTGTTAGGTTGGAGCGTAGGGGAAGAGGAAATATTCGATGTTAAAGAGAAAGTGAAACACTTCAATCCGAGCACGATCTCGAACAAAGGTGTCATCTTCGACCCATCGAAACTGGAATGGGTGAACGGAAAGCACATGAGATTGATGAATATTGAAGAGTTGCTCGAGGAGTTCAACGACTGGATCAGCTTCGCGGGTAAGAAGATGCCACAGGTGGAAAGACCTTACATGCTGAGAGTCGTTCAGGTGTGTCGTGAGAAGGTCAACACACTCGCACAGCTGTACGACTTTGCGTATCCGTTCTTTTTCGACGATTACAGCTTTGAGGAACAATTCGTCTCAGAGTATTTGCTGAGTCCGTTTGCTGAAGAGCTGTTGAAGAAAGCGATTGATATGTTCATCAGCCTCGAGGATTGGAGCGTCGCGGGCACCGAGAGGGTGTGTCGTGATCTGGCAGGACTTGGCATTGCATCGAAGAACAAAGTATTTCAGACGCTTCGCGGTGCCGTGACCGGACGGCTTGTTACACCCGGTCTTTTCGAGACTCTCTCGATTCTTGGAAAGCAGAAAACCACAGAACGGTTAACCAGGGCCCTGGAATACCGAAGTACAAAGATTCGGGAAAGAACAGCTCAAACTTAGAGGTGGCTTCTGCGAATGTCGCCTTTGTCTAATCAAATCTGAGCTTTGAATCAGGATCAATTTTTCGGCAATAGTATTATGACCGCCAGAAGTACAAGGTCTTCATTCGAGTTGTTCTCCACTGAATGTGTCTCACCTGACATGGTGAGACAAATATCGTTTGCTTCTATCTCCACAGGTTTGCCATTGTCGTAGAAGATACCTTTTCCAGAAAGGACGAAAAAGATTTCGAACTCGTTCTCGTGCGTGTGTGGACCTATGGACGTACCGGGTTTCAGCGTGAGTTTTGCGAACAGCCTCGCTTCGTTGGCGAGCAGGTCCTTTTCGACCAGATGAACTATTTCCACTTGCCCCTTTCCGCCCCTCATGTTTTGAACGATTTCTCTTCTCATGCCTTCGGATTTGAAGACCATCGTGACACCTCCCATTCTTTTGTACCACAGATCGCTTTTCGAAGATCAAACACAACGGCTCACCTTTTTCATGAAGAGTTTCGAAGATATCTCAACACCACTGAGTTGAAAGGCTCTCATGATTTTCTCACTGTCTCTGAAGAGATGAAGCTGGACTGCATCCATGGGTTTGACATCGCTGAGTGATACTCCGAGCATCCTAACCGGAGCATCTCCAATGACTCGTGAGAGGATCGAATCCAAGAGTTCGGTGAATTTCAAAAAATCGTTTGACCAATCGCTCAAACTCTTCGAACAGGAAACTGTACCAGATTTCGCGCTTTTGACGATCAGAGAAACGGTCCTCGCACCGTAACCTTCCCTGATCATTCTCAGATAGGCTCTGTAAAGAAGGTATATCGCCACCTGCTTCAAGATGTAACTTTCTGACACGTCGAGATCAAAAGTCTTCATGTGGGAGAAACTCTTCGGAGGTTTTCTCCTGAAGAATTCCTTTCTGTCGAAGTCTTCACTCAAGAGAGAAGAAACGAGATCTTTTATACTATCTGGTGCGAAAGACGTTTTTGAAAATTCTATCAAATCCTTCACGGTTTCGACCTTCATTCGCTTCAAGTACTCTTCCGTCTTCTGCCCAACACCGGGAATGACGGAGATCGGTAGATGTTGTACAAAAGGAAGGATCTGTTCTTTGTCCACCACTTTAAAACCATCCGGTTTACACATCTCGGAAGCGATCTTACTCAAGACAGGATTTGGCGCGACTCCGATGGAACAGGTCAGACGGTGTTTTTGGAAAATTTCCTGTTTCAATCTCCTCAGCCTCTCGATCGGGTTGGTGATGTTGAGATCTATGTAAAACTCGTCTATGCTACTTCTGACGTAAATGGGGAAAAATCTGCACACGAGCGATTCTATGTCCAGTGAAATGGACTCATACTCGGCGAAGTCAGCCTTCACCAGGACCAAATTTGGACACAACTTTTTGGCCATCTGCGGTGCCATGCCAGTCTTTATACCGAACTTTTTCGCAATGTAGTTCACGGAGGATATCGCTGTCCTCTTCCCCCACCCTATCACTGCAACGGGTTTACCGCCCAGAAAAGGATTTCTCACACACTCAACGGAGGCAAAGAAAGCATCCATGTCCAACAACGCCACCATCGGATACACCCCACACAATTATAGTATACTTATGATTAAATGTCAACTTATGAATACCTATAAGTTGGAGTGCAAACGAGTTCTCTCCGATCGACTCGAGTCCTGATACGGCGTGCCACTCAGTTCAATGGCAAAGTTCATCGCAACTGAGATGAACTCCAGGGCGGTGTTAGTGATATAATCTTCTCAGACCTTGTGAATTTCTTAACAGGAGGTGAAGCAGTTGCAGGACGTCTGCACGACGGGAGAAAGACTCTTCAAAGAGCTCGACGAGTACATCAAGTCCATCAACGCAACACCCGACAAACTCATCTCCGTCCTCCAAAAGGCTCAGGAGATCTTTGGTTATCTCTCACCGCAGGTTCAGCAGTACATAGCCGATGCGCTCAACATCCCGGTGTCACAAGTCTACGGAGTTGTCACGTTCTACAACTTCTTCTCTACAACGCCGAAGGGCAAGGTACAGATAAAGGTATGCCTCGGAACGGCGTGTTATGTAAAAGGAGCCGACAGAGTTTTCGAACGCTTCTTAGAAGAACTCGGTGTAGAGCCGGAAAAACCGACAAAAGATGGTCAGTTCTCCGTGCACGCGGTTAGATGCTTAGGTGCGTGCAGTATGGCACCTGTCGTGCTGGTCGGCGAGAAGGATTTCTACGGCAGGCTGAAACCCGACATGGTGCCGAGGATCATAGCCAAGTACAGGGAGGTGAAGTCATGAGCAAAGTTAAATCTATCGAGGATCTCATGAAAATCAAGGAGAAAGCGTTGAAGGAATTGCAGCTCAGGGACACGGGTAAGAGAGGCAAGATCACTGTGGCGATGGGTACGTGCGGTATCGCCGCTGGAGCGAAGGAAACGCTGAGAGCAGTCGTTGAAGCTCTCACCGAGAACAACATCAACGACATTGCGGTGGTGCAATCTGGTTGCATGGGGCTGTGCGAAGTGGAACCCACGATCGAAGTCCGTCTCGAAGGGCAAGAACCTGTGGTGTATGGGCACGTGACTCCGGAGAACGCGAAGCGAATCGTGAAACTTCACATACTCGAAAATCAGATCGTTTCCGATTTGTTAGTGAGAAAGGGAGAGATGTGATGTGCCACTCACCACGAGTACCATCCTGATATGCGCCGGAGGTGCATGCATTTCGTCCGGAGAAACCAGCGTCAAGGAAACACTTCAGAGAGAAATAAAGAAATACGGCCTCGATGAGGTTGTGAGAATAGTCGAAACTGGTTGCATGGGTGCATGCAGCCTTGGACCAATAATGGTCATATATCCTGAAGGCGTTTTCTACCAAAAGCTCACGCCTCAAGCTGCTGTCAAAATAGTTCAGGAACATCTGCTCAAGGGTAGAATCGTGCAAGAACATTTGTACAGGATGCCCACAGGTGAGGTCATACCCGAGGCAATGGACAAGCTCCCGTTCTTCGCCAAACAGGTGAAAATCGCGACACGAAACGTTGGATACATAGATCCAGGAAACATAGAAGAGTACATTGCCAGGGATGGCTACTTCGCTCTGACCAAGGCGCTCAGGGAGATGACACCAGATCAGGTGGTTGAAGAGATCAAACGCAGCGGTTTGAGAGGAAGAGGTGGAGCTGGCTTTCCAACGGGCCTGAAGTGGGAGCTCACGAGAAAGGCCAAAGGTGACAGAAAATACGTCGTCTGCAACGCTGACGAAGGCGATCCTGGAGCCTTCATGGACAGATCGGTGCTCGAAGGCGATCCACACACAGTGCTCGAAGCGATGGCGATAGCAGGTTACGCCGTAGGTGCTCAGCAAGGTTACATATACGTGCGCGCGGAGTATCCCCTCGCGATAGAGAGACTCCAGATCGCGATAGCTCAGGCGAAGGAATACGGTTTTCTTGGGCAAAACATTCTTGGTAGCGACTTCAGTTTCGACATCGAGATTCGAATAGGTGCAGGTGCGTTCGTGTGTGGCGAGGAGACAGCACTCATCGCATCCATAGAGGGTAGACGGGGTCAGCCGAGGGTGAAGCCACCGTATCCCGCCCAGAGTGGTGTGTGGGGTTGTCCCACGGTTATAAACAACGTTGAAACGCTCGCCTGCGTGCCACCCATAATCATCAAGGGTGCGGACTGGTTCAGGAGTATCGGAACTCCAACATCACCTGGCACCAAGGTCTTTGCACTCGCCGGCAAGATCACGAACACAGGTCTTGTGGAAGTGCCGATGGGCATCACGCTGAGAGAGTTGCTGTACGAGATCGGTGGCGGCTCTTCCACGGGGAAAAAGATCAAGGCCGTGCAGACTGGTGGACCCAGCGGCGGATGTATCCCAGCTGAGTATTTCGACACACCCGTGGACTACGAATCGCTGCAAAAGCTTGGAGCCATCATGGGTTCTGGCGGTATGATCGTGATGGACGAAGACGACTGTATGGTGGACGTTGCCAAGTTCTTTTTGGAATTCACAGTTGACGAGTCCTGTGGTAAGTGTACTCCTTGCAGGGAAGGAACGCGTCAAATGTTGAAAATCCTGGAGAAGATAACTTCAGGTGAAGGCACAGAGGAAGATCTCGAAGAACTTGAAAGGCTTGGCAACATAATAAAGGATACTTCCCTGTGCGGATTGGGTCAGACCGCACCAAATCCTGTTTTGAGCACGTTGAAATACTACCGTCACGAGTACGAAGCACACGTGAAGGAGAAAAGATGTCCCGCGCTACGCTGTAAAGCACTCGTGAGGTACGTCATAGACTCTTCAAAGTGTGTCGGGTGCACCGCGTGTGCACGCGTGTGTCCCGTGAACGCCATCAGTGGCGAGCTCAGAAAGGTTCATTCCATCGACAACGACGTGTGCATCAGGTGTGGCAGCTGTATTGAGGTCTGCAGGTTCGGAGCCATAAGCAAAGTCTCACCGTGAGAGGGGGAATCGCTGGTGGTCGACCGTGAAGCCGTTGCGGAATTGGTGAGAAATATCAAGAAACAGGCACTTGAAGAGAGGGACATGCTCATCAACGCCCTGCACCAAATTCAGGATCGTTTCGGCAACTACATACCTGTTGAAGCAGCGAAAGTCGTCGCTGAAGAACTGAACGTACCCGAGTCCAAGGTTTACGAAGTTCTCACCTTCTACACGATGTTCTCTACCAAACCGAGGGGCAAATACATCATAAGGGTCTGTGTGAATCTACCGTGCCACGTAACGGGAGGCAGACAAATCGTCGAAACGCTGAAAGAGACACTCGGTATTGATTTCGACCAGACCACGAAGGATGGTCTGTTCACGCTCGAGCGAACGAGCTGTTTGGGCCTTTGTGGCGTCGCCCCCGTCATAATGGTGAACGACGAATACTACGGTGACTTGACACCGAAGAAGGTAAAGGAAATCATCGAAAATCTGAGAGCGAGGGGTGATGCGAGATGAAACCCATACTCGTTCTGGTCTCTGTTGATTCAAACAGCATTCTTCTGGGGGCAAAGCAGTTCGTCAACTATCTCAAAGAGGCGCTGGAAAAGTACAACCTGAAAGACTCGGTCGATGTGCTCGAGACGGGTAGCATGGGTGTTTACACTCAAGGGGTCGTGATGGCGGTCTTTCCAGACGATGTGTATTACTCCGTACGATCGGTGGCAGACGTTGAAAAGATCGTTTCAGAGCACCTCTTGAAAGGCAGGCCCGTGCTGTCGCTCGAGATACCCAGGGAACGCCTCAAGCTCGTTGTCGAGAGAGAGAAGGTCACGGAAGAAGTACGGATCGTGCTGAGGAACATTGGAATGATAGATCCAAGAAGCATAGATCAGTACATCGCGAGGGATGGCTACTTCGCACTCCACAAAGCGCTGTTCGAGATGAAACCCGAGCAGGTCATTGAGACAATCAAGGAATCTGGCTTGAGAGGAAGAGGTGGCGCTGGTTTTCCAACGGGTTTGAAGTGGCAGTTCACAGCGAAGGCTCAGGCTGATCAGAAGTACGTGGTGTGCAATGCGGACGAGGGTGAACCCGGGACCTTCAAAGATAGGTTGATCATGGAAGGAGACCCCCACTCAGTCATAGAAGCGATGATCATCTGTGGCTATGCCGTGGGGGCAACGAAAGGTTACATATACATCAGGGGTGAGTACTACGGTTCGGTCGAAAACATACAGAAAGCGATCAAGGATGCGTACGAGTATGGCTTCTTGGGTGAGAACATCCTCGGAAGTGGTTTCTCTTTCGATCTCACGGTCAGACTTGGGGCCGGTGCGTATGTTTGCGGCGAAGAAACCGCGCTGCTGGAATCGATCGAGGGAAAGTCTGGCAGGCCCAGGCTCAAGCCACCGTATCCACCCACGAATGGACTATTCGGCAAGCCAACAGTGATAAACAACGTCGAAACATTCGCCAACGTTCCACAGATAATTCTCAACGGTGCGAACTGGTTCAAACAGTTTGGTACGCAGGGCTCGCCCGGGACCAAGGTCTTCTCTCTGGTAGGCAACGTCGTCAGAAGGGGTATCGTCGAGGTACCCATGGGTGTAACCGTCAGGGAGCTGATCTACAAGTTTGGTGGGGGTCTGGTGGGAGGAAAGCAGCTGTACATGGTACAAACTGGTGGGACTGCAGGAACATTCATAGGTGTTGATAAACTTGACGTGCCACTTCACTACGAATCTTTCAGAGATCACGGTGTGTCGATCGGCTCGGGTGTGATACTCGCCATGGACGAGGACGTCTGTCCTGTCGACGTCGCCCTGAACACGATGGAGTTCTTTGAACATGAATCGTGTGGTAAGTGCACACCGTGTCGTGAAGGTACGAGGCTCGCAGTTGAGATTCTGCGCAGGATGAGCAAAGGCCAGGGGAAGAGAGAAGATCTTGACACTTTGAAACAGATCGCGATTACCACGCAGGAAGCCTCGCTGTGTGGTCTTGGTCAGAGTATAAACGTTCCTTTGCTCTCAATACTGGATAACTTCAGAGAAGACTTTCTTGCCCACATCGGTACCACGGCCTGTCCGAAAGGTGTGTGCAGGTTCGAAAAACCAATGAAAGTCAAGACGAAGGTGTGATTGTGTGCTCGGCCTCGTGGCCGAGCACGTTTTCTATTGCGATCATGTCTCTGAAGGATCTGCTCAGATCGTAGAGGTATTTTCCTGCTTTTCTCCTTCTCGTGAGGACTCCCGCTTTGTGTAAAGATCTGACCAAATGAGAAGACTCTTTCCCCCTGATCTCGTTGATCGCGGCGATCGTCAAAGGCCCGTTCAAAACTATCGCAGCCACAATCTCCAACTGGTTGGAAGTGAGCTTCACAGTGCGTAGGCTCGTGGCGTTTACGACGAACTGTGCGTACTCGGGTTTGGTGTAAAACCTGTACACATCGTTTAGTTTTTTGAGCTCAACACCGTGCTCTTCTTTCAGGTAGTCTTTCTCGATCTCTTCGATGATCTGCAAAAGTTCTTCCTCTTTGACTTTCAACAGGTGCGAAAGCTTTTTCAGAGTTATCCCACGGCTCGCAAAGATCAGTGCCTCAACCATTGCTCTGAGGTTCAAATGCCTCGTACCCCCTCACCAGAAGAGTGCCGTCTCGACTTACCAGTTCAACTTTTCTGAAGTGTATCAGTTCCAGTATCGCAAGAAAACGAACAATCAGCTCATACTTGCTGCTGGACTTCTTCAAGATCTCGTATACTTCAAGCTCGCTTCCGTTGGTCAGCTCCGTCACGATTTCGTTCATCACCTGATCCACGGTTATGGGAAGTCTCTTCAGCTTCAGCGCGGAGTTCCTTATGTTCATTTCTTCCAGAAGTGCTTTGAGAATCTTCGTCAACTTCTCCTGTTGCACATAAGGAACAGGTGTGACACGCACCTTTCGCCGTGACAGGAAACTTGTGATGTCCTTTTCAAGCCGATTTGCGAGCTGTTTCACCTGCTCGTAGAGCTCGATGCGTCTGTAGATGTCTTCTTCCAATTTCTTCAGTTGCTGTCTCTCCCTGTCCGAGAGCGACGGCAACAGGTATTTGGACTTGAGTTCCATCAATTGTGAAGCCATCACGAAAAAGTCGGAAGCTATCTGCAAATCGAGTTTCTTCATCCTTTCCACGTATTCTATGAACTCGTCGGCGAGCTGTGATATGGGAATCTGTCGCACATTTATTTTGCGCTTCTTCGCGAGATGTAAAAGTAAATCCAGCGGTCCTTCAAACTGAGGTAGCCTGAAAACGAGCTCCAAGCCATCACCTCAAAAGAGCAGATTCATTCTGCTCCTGACCAACGCCATCGTTTCCTCGGCCGTACGCTTGGCCCTGCGATTCCCCTCCGCGATGACTTCCATTGCGAATCGTGCGTTTATCCTTGAATATCTCTGCCAGATTGGTTCCAGCTCCCTCAACATGTTCTTGAGCAACAGTTTCTTGCAATCGATACAACCAATCTTCGCGGTCGTACAACCATCGAAAACCCACTGTGATTCCTCTTCACTTATTCCGAAAGCTTTATGGTAATCCCACACAGGACACTTGTTTGGATCACCCGGATCGCTCCTGCGCTTTCGTGCGGGGTCCGTCACCATCGGGAGTATACTCTTTTCCAGTTCTTGAGCGCTGCACTCCAGGGGTATTATGTTTCCATAGCTCTTGCTCATCTTTCGTCCATCGGTTCCGGGAAGCTTGGGAACAACCGACAACACAGCCTGTGGCTCAGGGAAGGTTGGTCCATAAAGGTAATTGAACCTCCGTGCGATCTCTCTCGTCAGCTCGACATGATACACCTGATCCTCTCCAACGGGAACGCCCTCTGCGAGATAGATCAGTATGTCCGCCGCTTGAAGCACCGGATAGAGGAGAAAACCCGCGTTGGACAGATCTTTTTCAGAGAGTTGCTGTTTCATTTCCTTGTACGTGGGTACCCTCTCCAGCCAAGGGAGGGGCACTATCATCGAGAACAACAGCGCCAGCTCAGCGTGTTCCTTGACGCCAGATTGAACGAACAGAACAGACTTTTCGGGGTCCAGACCGCAGGCAAGAAAGGCGCGCATCACTTCCACCGTGTGATCTTGAAGTTGCTTCGTATCGTCGTAAGCGGTCGTCAAAGCATGCCAGTCTGCAACGAAGAAGAAACACTCGTGACCTTCGTCCTGGAGTAACTTCCAGTTCCTGAGCGCTCCAACGTAATTTCCGATGTGCGGTTTACCTGTGGGTCTCACACCACTGAGAAGCCTCAAACCTTACCACCCCTCGATGCGATTCGCGCGACACGGTTCATCAGTATGGCTGTGGTCACAACACCCACACCTCCCGGCACAGGTGTGAGCGAACACTTTTTTTCGACCTCTGGATCCGCATCCCCAACAACCCTGTCACCCACCACGTTGATGCCCACATCTATGACCAGGGCATTCTCTCTCACCATTTCAGGTTTCAAAAACCCTGCACGCCCCACCGCTACAACGACGATATCAGCCTGAAGCGTTTTTTCTTCCAGATTCTGCGTCTTTGTGTGGCACACCGTCACCGTTGCGCTCCTGTCACGTCTGAGGAGCATGACGCTCAACGGTAAACCAACCGTGTTGCTTCGGCCGACTATCACGACGTTCTTTCCCATCAGCTGTGTGGTCCGAGTGAGAATCTCAACGATGGCAGCAGCGGTGCACGGTGCAAAACTCTCCTCACCGTACATGAGTCGTCCGAGGTTGACAGGGTTTCTCCCTTCAACGTCTTTCTCTGGATCGATGAGCGAAGCGACCTGTAGCTCGTCGGCACCTTTCGGTAAAGGATGTGCCACGAAGATCCCATGCACTGTCTCGTCCTTGGAGAACTCAAAAAGTTTTTCCGACAGAATTTCAACGCTGTCCAACACGAAAATTTCATGCTCGACGTTCAAACTCTTGGCCTTCTTCTGCTGACTCTTCAAATACGAGATCGTTCCTTCGTCTGGATTCACCGCCAAACTGACCAGCTTCGGCTTGGTTAGCCTTGTGAGGGCTATCGTTTCCTCGTCTATGGACTTAGCGATGCTCTTACAATCGATGAACAAGTGACATCACCTCAGAAGAGTCCAACGATATTACCGTCCTCATCGATATCGATGTTCACCGCGTTCGGCTTTTTGCCAAGCCCTGGCATCAACATGATGTCTCCCGACACAGCGACCACGAAACCTGCGCCAGCGGACAAGAGAAAATCCCTCACGGTGAAAGTGTAGTCTTTGGGTGCACCGAGCTTGTCAGGATCGTCAGAGATCGAGTACTGCGTCTTTGCGACTATCACGGGCAAGTTGCCGTAACCGTTCTTCTCGAGCCTTTCGAGGGAAGTTTCTGCTTCCTTGGTGAAAACAACCCCCCTGGCTCGATAGATCTCTCGAGCGAGTATTTGGATCTTTTCGCGCACAGATTCTGATCCCTTCAACAGAGGTTCGTACCTGGAATCGTCCGCCACTCGGACGACTTTCTCTGCCAACTCGATCGCACCTTCGGAACCCTTTGCGAAAGCTTCGTTCAACGCAACGGGAACGTCCATGTCTTCAACACACTTCTTCAGGAGTTGAAGTTCCTCATCGGAATCGGTTTCGAACCTGTTGATTGCGACGACAACGGGGACACGGTACTTTCTCATGTTTTCGACGTGAACCTTGAGATTCTCTACACCCTTCTTCAACGCCTCAAGGTTCGGTTTGGCCAGTTCCTTCAAATTCATTCCTCCATGATATTTCAACGCCCTCACAGTTGCCACGATTACGACTGCCGAAGGCCTGACGTCAGCTACCGGCGCAACGAAGTCCAGAAATTTCTCAGCACCGAGATCTGAGCCAAAGCCCGTCTCCGTTACCACGAAATCGCTCAAGCCAAGCGCCATCTTCGTGGCGATTATGGAATTCGTCCCGTGTGCAATGTTGGCAAAGGGTCCTCCGTGAACGAAAGCAGGGGTGTTCTCGCTCGTCTGAACCAGGTTCGGGTTGATGGCATCCTTCAAGAGGACCGCAACAGAACCTTGAACCTGGAGGTCTGAAACTCTGACCGGCTTGTTCGTCCTTGTCCAAGCAACAACCACATCTCCAACGCGCTTCTTCAAATCGTGCAAGTCTTTGGCCAAACAGAGTATGGCCATAATTTCGGACGCCGCAGTGATCACGAATCTATCCTGCCTGGGATAACCGTTCGCATGCCCACCCAGAGCCACAACGATCTGTCTCAACGCACGGTCGTTCATATCCATCGTTCTGGGCCAGTTGATCTTGGTCACATCTATGTCGAGCTCGTTGCCGAATCTCACGTGTGCGTCAATCATGGCGGAGATCAGGTTGTGCGCACTCGCCACAGCGTGTATGTCTCCGGTGAAGTGAAGGTTGATGTCCTCCATCGGTAAAACCTGAGACTTGCCACCACCCGTCGCGCCCCCCTTTATGCCGAAAACCGGACCCAAGGATGGCTCTCTGAGGGTCACGATCGAACTGTAACCGAGTTTGTTGAGTGCCATCGACAGGCCTATGCTCGTGGTCGTTTTACCCTCCCCGGCAGGTGTCGGAGTTATCGCAGTGACGATGACCAGCTTGCCTTTGGGCTTCAGCTCCGAAAGCAATTTGTGCGAGACTTTGGCTATGTAGTCGCCGTAGGGCTTGAGATGCTTTCTCGGAATAGAGAGTTTCTTAGCCACCTCTTCGATGGGCAACAACCGAACCTGGTTAGAACCTGTCATCAATGGCTCCTCCCTTCACAGGCGCCATTTTTCCTCAGGAACGTACTGTTTGGCCAGCCTGTCAAGCACACCGTTGACGAACTTCCCACTGTTGTCCGTTCCGTACCTCTTGGCGAGTTCTATCGCTTCGTCGAGTGTCACCTGCACGGGCACATCTGGTTCGTAAAGCAACTCGTAAGTTCCCAATCGCAGAACGCACCTATCCACGGACGACAATCTTTCCAAAGTCCAGTTCTCCAGGCATGAAGATATCTTTTGATCTATGGAATCGATATGACTGTATATGCCCCTCACGTATCTCTCAACATCTTTGCGAATTGAGTCTGACTTTTCTTTGCTGAGAACTTCCTGAAGAACCGCATCAACGACATCTTTTCGAAACTCATTCTGGAATATGATCTTGAAGACTAAATCCCTCATCTTGCTGCGGCGCGCCATCTTGAGTTCACTCCTTCGTCTCTTCCTCCCCCTGTTCTGTTACACCCAATTCCTCAACGTCCTCGATCGTTACGTTCACGGAAACCACCTGTTGACCCGTCATTCTTTCAATGTCGAGTTTCACCTGCTCCATCAATTTCCGCCCTGTTTCGACGAAAGACTTGCCGAAGGGCACTGCGATCTTCATCGAAACTATGATGTTGTCTTCCGGTGTTCGCTCGATATCGATCGACTTCTTGAGTTTCTTCTGTTTCTTCTCATCGGTGATTTCCAGCACGGAGCAGGCACTCCTGAAAGCGATCTCCCTTATCGCGTTGTCGGATATGTCGATCGTTCCGAAACCTTTTTCCATACGATCACCTCCTCAAGCTCTCTCAACGTACTCGCCTGTCCTCGTGTCAACCTTGATCAGCTCATCCTTCTCGACGAAGAACGGTACGGTAATACGCAAACCAGTCTCGAGAACGGCCGGCTTTCCTCCACCAGCGACGGTGTCACCTTTGAAGCTTGGTTCCGTCTCAACGACCCTGAGCACCACAACGTTGGGAAGCTGTATCCCTATTGGACTCTCTTCGAGCATCAGGATGTCCACCTCAAGGTTTTCTGTCAGATACCACTTCGCATCTCCGATCTCTTCTTCACTGAAAGTGAGCTGTTCGTAATCATCCAGACACATGAAGTGGTAATGATCTCCGTCGTTGTACAGGTACTGAGCCTTCCTGAACGACAGTTCGGCCTCAGCCACTCTGTCGCCGCTGCTGAACGTGACATCTCTCACGAGGCCTGTTTTGACGTTCTTCAACTTTGTTCTGACAAGACCTCGACCCATTGCCATGTGGTGCTTGTTCACGTCGATCACCCTGTAGGGTTCTCCTTCGTACATGATCACCATACCTTTTCTCAGGTCAGAGACTTCTATCAAAGCTTCCACCTCCGTTCAAAACATCTGAAGCTTCCTTTCCAGATGGGTGAGTCTTTCCAGGTGGTCTTCATGTACCACGACATCCTCTTCTATTCTAACACCGAATTTACCTTCGATGTAGATTCCCGGCTCGATCGTCACGACCGCTCCGACTGGTAAGATCGACTCGTTGCTCTGGTTCACCCTCGGTGCCTCGTGAACCTCCAGCCCCAGACCGTGACCAAGACCGTGGCCAAAGTATTCACCAAAACCACAGCTGGATATGTGCGTGCGCGCCACGGAGTCCAACTCCTTACCAGTCATCCGGCCAGAACCTTTCTCGAGTGCCAGTGATTGAGCTTCAAAGACCGTGTTGTACACCTTCACGAATTCTTCGTCTGGCTTGCCAAAATAGAAAGTCCTGGTTATGTCCGCACAGTAACCGTTGAACTTTGCGCCAAAGTCGAAGAGCACCGGCTCGTTCATCCTCAGTCTTCGTTCCGAAGCTCTTCCGTGTGGCAGCGCCGTTCTCGGTCCTGTTATGACGATCGTTTCAAACGCGATCCCGTCAGCGCCGAGAAGCTTCATTTGATACTCAAGCTCGGCCGCAATGTCCTTCTCCGCCACCCCCTCTTTGACGAGCGGAAGAACTTTCAGGAGTGCTTCTTCGCTTATCTGAATCGCCTTCCTGATGAACTCTACCTCCTGAGGCTCTTTGATCATGCGCATCTGTTCAATGATGTGATCGATGGGCTTGTAAAGAGCCTGGTACTTTTCAGAGAGCTTCAGGTACATGTCGTGGCTTATTCGAGAAAATTCCAGTCCAACTACCTTGGGTTTGATCGTTTCAAGTACACCAACGACGGTGTCATAAATGTTCGATCCGCGATGTTCAACCAGCGTGAACTTGGTCTGCTGCTTGGCCTGCTCGAAGTACCTCGAGTCTGTGACTATGAACTGAGAGTCCTTCGTGATGACGAGGAAACTGAACGAACCGGTAAACCCCGAAAGATACATCGTCGTTGGTCGAGAGGAGTACTCCACGTTGCATATGAGTGCAGCGTCGATGTTTTCCTTCTCCAATGCTTCGACGAACTTCTTGACTCTCTCCATGCTTCGATCACCTCCATCGTTTCGATTGTACAATATTTCATGAGGTGGACGATTCAGTGAATGAGCCTGGCAGAATTGTCGAGAAGATAGTGAAACTGTTCCCACGAGAAAGGTTTTCAGCCGATCCTTTCAAGATTCTCATCTGCACCATACTCAGTCAACGAACCAGGGATGAAAACACAGAAAACGCATGCGAAAAGCTTTTTGCCCGGTACAAAGACGTCTTCGATCTTGCGAAAGCATCGCCAATCGATCTCTACGAACTCATCAAAAAGAGCGGTATGTACAGGCAGAAGGCTCAGAGGATCGTTGAGGTGGCGAAAATTCTTGTCGAAAAGTACGGCGGAAAGGTCCCGGACAAACTGGAAGAACTTCTGAGACTACCCGGTGTAGGTAGAAAAACAGCGAACATAGTGTTGTACCAAGGCTTTGGTCAACCGGCGCTGGCTGTGGACACACACGTGCACAGGATCTCAAACAGGCTCGGGCTTGTGAAGACGAAGAGCCCTGAGGAAACAGAAGAGGAGCTCAAGAAACTGATCCCAAAACGTTTGTGGGGACCCATGAATGGCTCGATGGTGGAGTTCGGAAGAAGAATTTGCCTGCCGGTGAGACCAAGATGTGAAAACTGTCCTCTGAACCAGGAATGCAACTATTTTTTGCAGAAAAGACGTTGAAATCATGGCGCAGCGGCAGTATAATTAGAGTAAACTTGGTTTAGGGGGCGATCGCATGAGAAGATTCTTGGTTGTTTCCTTACTCGTACTGGCACTTATGGTGGCATTCAGTCAGAAACAGACCATGGTCGTCTACGCCTACGGTTCTGAGATGATAACGCTTGATCCCAGCACGGAATTCTCCAACTCCATCATTGTGCTGAACAACGTTTACGAAACTCTGACACGCTATGTGGATGGGAAACTCGAACCGCTCCTCGCTACAGAATGGTCGGCGAACGAAGATGGCACAGTGTGGACCTTCAAGTTAAGAAAGAACGTCAAGTTTCATGACGGTACTGAGCTCACATCCGAAGCTGTGAAGTTTTCCATCGAGAGAACGATCAGGCTCGCAGGTGGACCTGCTTACATTTGGGACAGCGTTCAGGAAATCGAAACACCAGATCCCTACACCGTCGTTTTCAAACTCAAGTACCCTGCGAACATTCCGCTCATTGCCTCGGCCGGCTATGGGGCCTTCATATTCAGTCCGAAGGTGGCTCAGATCGGAGACGACGAGGCAATTGCGGACTGGTTCAATGCTGGCAACGATGCAGGCACAGGTCCCTACACCATCACCAAGTACGATCCCAAGACACAAGTAGTCCTGAGAAAGTTCGACGGTTACTGGCAGGGTTGGACTGAAAGGAAGTTCGATATCGCCGTCATTCAGATCGTGCCAGATCCTTCTTTGAGGATGCAGATGGTCACCTCCGGCAAAATCCACGTCACGAGGGAATTAATTTACGACGATCTGAAAAAACTGGAGAACAACCCAAACGTTTACATCTCTCAGAAGCCCAGCTTTCAGGTGCTGTATCTGTTCTTCAACACGAAAAAGTTCCCTCTCAGCAATCCAGACTTCAGAGCCGCTGTGGCTTACGCGATACCATACAAAGAGATCATCGATCACGTTCTGCTCGGTTACGGTCTGCAACCTTCAGGGATCATACCCAAGGGCATGTTCGGTTATGCGGATCATTTACCACCCCTCTCTCAGGATCTGGAGAAAGCTAAGGAGTTACTTGCAAAATCAAATGTTGATCCAAAGAACGTGAAACTGGTGCTGACGTACCTGCAATCCAACGAGAGCGAGAAAAAAGCATCGGAGCTCATCTGGTCAAGTTTGAAGAAACTCGGCATAGAGGTTGAACTGAGACCCATGAACTGGGAACAACAGTGGGCATGGGCGAGGAGCGAGCCAACGAAGGCGCAAGACATGTTCATCATGTACTGGTGGCCCACGGTGATGACGCCGTACGACTTTCTCTTCAGTATGTTCCACACGGAAGAGGAAGTGCTGTTCAACCTTTCCTACTACTACAACGAAGAAGCGGACAAGTTCATGGACGAGGCCGTGCAACTCGAAGGGACGAATCCGAAGCGTGCCGAGCAACTCTACAAGATGGTCGAGACAATCTTGCGCAGAGATCTGCCTGCAGTCCCACTGTACCAGATCAGCGATATTTATGTGGTTCACAAATCGATCAAAGGATTCACACCGAATCCCGCTTATCCGAATGTGGTTTTCTTCTACGAACTTGAAAGTGGATCCTGAGGTTGATCGCGCGTGAATTTTCTGAGGTACAGCGTTTCAAGACTGTTCTGGTCGATTTTCGTCGTCCTTGGAGTCGTGTTCGTGGTCTTTTTGGTTTCGAACGTTGTACCCTCTGATCCAGCTGCGCTGTGGGTGGGCCCCAAAGCCACCCACAGTGCTATTCAAGCGGCGAGAGAGAAATTGAAGCTCGACAGACCGATACTCGTGAGGTTTGGTTACTTCCTGAAGGACCTGCTTCGATTCGATCTGGGTACATCGATAAGAACGCACAGGCCTGTGATCGAGGACATAAGGAAAGCCTTGACGGCCACCTTCGAACTTTTATTGGTTGCAGAATGTATCGCAATAGGGTTGGGTATTCCACTCGGAGTTCTCGCCGCGGTAAAGAGAAACAGATGGTTTGACAACCTAAGCAGGATCTTTGCGGTCGCCGGTGTATCACTGCCGAGCTTCTGGTACGGTATGATCCTGCAGCTTCTGTTCTTCAAATGGCTCGGTTTGCTACCCCTGTCAGACAGGATAGATACGTTTGTTTCTCTCGTTTACCCGTTCGAGGAAAAGACAGGTTTTTATCTTATCGATACCCTACTCGCGCGAAACTACGTTGCCTTTTTCGATGTGATAAAACATTTGATACTTCCAGCCATAACACTCGCCGCATATCCCATAGGTTTGATCACCCGACAGGTGCGTTCCATGATGGTTGAAGTACTGCAGGAGAACTACATCAGAACGGCCTTTGCGTACGCTATTCCCGAGCGGAAAATTTACTTTGGCTACGCCCTCAAAAACGCCATAGCGCCCGCGATGGTGACGGTTGCTCTTTCTTTCGCCTACACACTCGTGGGGGCGTTCCTTGTCGAATTGATCTTCAACTGGCCGGGATTAGGTAGGTACGCCGCAAACGCGATACTGAGCATGGACTATCCAGCAATCGTGGGGGTAACGATAGTGGCGTCGGTGTGTTACGTGCTCATCAATTTCGCGGTCGACCTGATTCAAGCTAAGATAGATCCGAGGATAAGGTTTTGAGGGGGAATCCTTCTGACTGCAAAACTGGTTAGACTCGCTCTCAAGAACCGACTCGCGAAATTCAGTCTCACGATAGTCTCGATCTTTGTCTTGCTTGCGTTGATTGCTCCATGGATAGTACCTTACAGGGAACAGGCTCTGGGTGAGCCGAACGTGGCGGAACGCTTGTTACCCCCGAGCTTGAGACATCCCTTTGGCACCGATCACATGGGTCGCGACATCCTCAGTCGCATGATTTACGGTGCGAGAACTTCGCTCTTTACAGCGATCTCAGTTGTCTTCCTCTCCGCTCTGATAGGTGTTCCGATCGGTATCGTAGCGGGTTACGCCGGAGGATTCTTAGACAACGTTCTGATGCGTTTCACAGATGTCTTTTTGTCTTTCCCCCCGCTCTTGCTCGCACTCTTGATCGCGTCAACCCTCGGTAAGGGGTTGTTCAATGCCATTCTGGCGCTCGTGATAACCTGGTGGCCATGGTACGCACGGTTGGTACGATCCCAAGCCTTGTCCATGAAGTCACTTGCGTACGTTGAGGCAGCGAGAGCAGCGGGTGTTTCACACTTCGTCATCATGTTCAAACACATTCTTCCAGGTTGCGTCGCGCCGCTCGCCGTTCAATGTACGATGGATATGGGCAGCGCCATCTTGGAGGCCGCAGCTTTGTCTTTTCTTGGCTTGGGAGTTCAACCTCCAATGCCCGACTGGGGTTTGATGATAAGCGAAGGTAAGGCTTACTTTTTGAATTATTGGTGGGTACCAACGTTCCCTGGTTTGTTCATGCTACTTTTGGTCATGTCTTTCAATTTGCTTGGCGACGTTTTCAGAGAACTTATAGATCCAAGACTGAGGAGGAGAATGTTGATTTGAGTGAACTTGTGAAATTCGAGAACTATTCCTTGACTTTCAAGACTCTGCACGGTGATGTGAGAGCGCTGAGAAATCTGTCCTTTACAATTAACAGCGGCGAAATCGTGGCGTTGGTTGGAGAGACAGGTTGTGGCAAGACTGTGACTGCACTTTCGATCATAGGCCTTCTTCCAGAGAACGCCTCGCAGACCGGTAAGATCTTTTTCAAAGGGATTGAGGTGAACCACGAAAACGTCAAGAGAATACGTGGCAAAGAAGTTGCAATCGTTTTTCAAGACCCTACTTCCTCGTTGAACCCGCTTTACACTGTTGAGCGACAGCTTGTGGACGTACTGATGAGTAGGTGGGACATCTCTGTAAACAAAGCGAGAGAAAAAGTAGATGGGCTTCTCAGACAGGTTCAGCTGTTCGATGTTGATAGAGTCCGACGAGCCTACCCACACGAACTTTCCGGGGGTATGAGACAACGTGTTATGATCGCCATGGCCCTTGCTTGCGAGCCAAGTTTGCTCATTGCTGATGAACCTACGACGGCCCTGGATGTGACCGTGCAAAGGCAAATACTCTATTTAATCTGGGAGTTGCAAAGGACAAAGAAGTTCTCGGTACTCTTCATCACACACGATCTTGGTATTGTCGCACAACTCGCCGACAGGGTTGTGGTCATGTACGCAGGAAACATCGTGGAGATGGCACCAAAGAAAGAGTTATTTTCAAACCCGCTACACCCTTACACGTCCGGACTCCTGAACTGCGCGCTTGACCCACGTAAGAAGAAATTGCCAGAACCGATCCCTGGTTCTCTACCGTCTCTCACTGAGTCCCCAAGCGGTTGTATCTTCAGAGAAAGATGCCGGCGAGTCCAGAACGATTGTGGCATCTTAACACCTGAACTGGCAGAGGTACAGCCCAACCATTTCGTCGCTTGCCATCTTTGGAGGGAACACCGTGGTTGAGGTCAAGAACCTCAAAAAGTATTTCGTCCTCAGGGGTAAGGGACTGTGGGGAAAGAAATATCTCGTCAAAGCGGTCGATGATGTGAGCTTCTTCGTCAAAGAAGGTGAAAGTATTGCAATCGTTGGAGAGTCGGGTAGCGGAAAGAGCACACTGGTCCGCTGCATCAACGGTTTGGTCAAGCCCACGAGTGGACAAGTGTTCTTGGATGGCGAGCCTGTTGTAGGGCTCAAGGGAAATGAATACAAAGAAAAGGTCGCAAAGAAGGCCCAGATGGTCTTTCAGGATCCCACAACGTCTTTGAACCCAAGACTCAAAGTTTTCGACATCATCGTGGAGCCTGTCCTCGCCCAGCGAAGGGTTATCAAGTCTGAACTCGTTGATCTTGTGAACGACTTACTACGAAAGGTGGGACTCGATCCTAAGCTTTCAGACAGATATCCTGGCGAGCTAAGCGGTGGCCAATGCCAGAGGGTAGCGATAGCGAGAGCGCTCTCCGTGAGACCAAAGGTCCTTCTCTTGGACGAACCCACCTCTTCGTTGGATGTGTCAGTTCAGGCGCAGGTTTTGAAACTACTCAACGAGTTACGCCAAACTTTTCATTTGACTTACATCTTCGTGAGCCACGATCTGGGAGTGGTGAGGAACGTCGCAGAAAGGGTCTTCGTGATGTATCTTGGAAAGATTGTAGAAGTCGGTCCCACAGAAAAGGTCATAGATCAACCTTTGCATCCTTACACGAAACTTCTTATCGAGTCCATTTTTTATCCAGATCCAAATGTTGAAATGAAGAAACCAGCGATCGTTGACGAGGTAGGAGCGACAATGAACACCGGATGCAGATTCAAAAGTAGGTGCCCGTTTTCTACAAAAGAGTGTGAGATTTACGACATGAAGTCACTCGAAGCATCAAGAGATAGATCAGTGTCGTGCATCAAATGGGAGGAGGTAGGAAAATGGTCGAGCTGAGTTTGAGGGACATCGAGCAGATCCTTTTTGGCTGTGCAGTTCTCGGAACAGGCGGAGGAGGAGATTTGCAGAAGGGTTTGGAAACGGTCAGAAGAACTGTGAAGGAAAAGGTTGTACTCATGGATGTTGATGAGTTCGCTGACGATGAACTGGCGGCCTGCCCGTACTTCGTTGGGTCTGTTTCACCAACGACGAAAACGAAAAATCTTGAAAGAAGGATCGAGTCACCTGTATACGAATCCTTCAAACTCCTCGAACGTTACGTGGGAAAGAAGTTCAGCGCAGTCTTTCCGACCGAACTTGGTGGTGGGAACACGGCTGTCGCGTTCGAAGTTGCAGCGCAGACAGGCGTAGTCGTTCTGGATGGAGATCCCGTCGGAAGAGCTGTTCCGGAAGTTCAACACACAAGTTTCTACTTGCTGAATGTCCCTATGACCCCATTCACAGTCTGCAACCATTTCGGTGACAAAATGATAGTCGAAGAGGTCAGTAGCGACGAGCAAGCCGAGCAGATCACGCGCGCGGTAGCGGTTGCGAGTGAAGGCAAGGTTGGTGTCACCTCGCACCCACTGAGAGGTTCCGTGCTGAAAAAGAGCCTTGTGAAGGGTACGGTGAGTCTCGCGTGGAAGGTTGGGAAAGCCTGGGAAGAGGCACTGCTTGAAGGAAAGAATCCTGTGGAAGCGATCGTGAGGGTCCTGAGCGCAAAGATTCTTTTCGAGGGAACAGCTGAGTCCAATGCCAAGTGGGAGGACAGGGATGGTTTCACCTACGGTGAGATGCACTTTGCTGGAGTTGGACCGTTCAAAGGCAGGAAATTCAGAATCTGGTTCAAGAACGAAAACCTCGTAGCTTGGATCGATGAAGAGGTGTGCCTGACTTGCCCAGACCTGATCATCGTTCTCAGAGCCAAGGATGGAACGCCCGTGCTGAACCCTCATCTGAAAGAAAATGAACATGTCGTGGTCCTCGGCGTCGCTGCGAACGAACTCTGGAGGAGTCCAAAGGCGATCGAAGTATTTGGACCGAGACACTTTGGATTTGATTTCGACGAAGTACTTTTGAATGGGAGGAGCGAAAAATGAGATTCGATCTCTCCCGAGCCGCGATGAAATTAGTCTGCGATATCTTCAAGATCAAACCGAATGAAGAGGTTGCGATCACGTACGACACGCTTTCGCATTTCTCAGTTGTGGAAGCTGTCGCCAGCGAGGTTATTCGCGTCGGTGCAAAGCCACTCTTGTTGTGCGTTTCCACCCCAAGAGGCGTCGGTAAAGCTGCGGATCCCGATCTTCCTCTGAGATCTCTGAGTGCCGCGCTCCAGAATGCCGATGTTTGGATCGAGTTCAACCAGCAGTGGCTGCTGTATTCTTCAGCGTTTGAGGCGGCGATAAAGAACACGAATCTCAGATACATGTGTCTGGTCGGTATGGATGAAGATATGTTCGTTCGCACGTTGGACATAGATTTCGAGAAATTGACGAGGTTCATGAAAGCGCTGGCTGAAATCTTGAGGACTGCCAAGCAAGTCAGGATAACGAACCCTTCTGGTACCGACGTGAGGTTCAACAATCATCCGCGGCGGCCTATAGTGTGTGACTACGGTGATGCAAGCAAACCTGGCATTCACATGCTACCTGGCCAGATGAGCTGGACTCCCATCGAAGAATCGATCAACGGTAAGATCGTGTTCGACGGCTCCATCGTTCCTCCACTTGGAGTGTTGAAGGAACCTGTCACACTCATCGTTGAGGAAGGAAGAATTGTTGAGATAGTCGGTGGGAGTCAGGCGCGACAGTTCAAATCGTGGTTGAAGTCTTTCAAGCATGAAGGTATGTTCAGACTCGCACACATTTCGCTCGGTCTCAATCCGGGGGCCAGGCTCAGTGGAAACGTCCTCGAAGACGAACGCGTCTGGGGCTGCAGCGAATGGGGTATAGGTTACATCAGCGAAGATCTCATCCCGGACAAAGTCTACACAGACCAGGCGCCATCTCACTGCGACGGTGTGTGTTTGAACTCGACGGTCTTGGTGGACGATAGAGCAATTTTCGTCGATGGTAACTTGGTGGACGAGGAGCTACGCAGGTTGCTGGAAGACTGATTACATTATATTATGTACTAATGTTCGTGCCAAAGATGCGGTAAAATCTTTTTCAGAAGGGGGGATTCAGCGATGAAAAGGTTTCTAACAGTACTTCTGCTCATCGCCACGATGATATTGTTCGCAGCGAGGCTTACGATCCTGCACATCAACGACACGCACGGCCACGCGTGGGCCTGGAGTGAGACGAACAACCCCAACATTGGTGGCTTCGCTGCGATAGCAACGATCGTTGAAGAGGTGAGGAAAGAGGTTGAAGCTTTGAACGGTCACGTGTTGTTCTTGCACGCAGGTGACATGAACACGGGCGTTCCAGAGTCGGACATGCTCGATGCAGCACCGGACATCGTTGCCTTCAACATGATGAGGCTCGATGCGATGGTCCTGGGCAATCACGAATTCGACAAACCAAAAGAGGTGCTCGCAAAGCAAATGAAGCTCGCCAAGTTTCCAATGTTGAGCGCTAACTTCCACGATCCAGAAGGAATCGTTAAACCACAGCCTTACATCATCAAAGACTTCGGTGATCTCAAAGTAGCGATCATTGGTCTCACGACGGAAGAAACTGCGATCTTAGAACCATTGCATCTGAGAGGTGCCACCTTTGCAAACTGCGTGGAGACGACCAAGAAGCTCGTCGAAGAGCTCAAAGACAAGGTAGACATCGTTGTGGTCCTGGCACATCTGGGATGGGGACCGGAAGGCGAAGGAAAAACGACGAGCAAACAACTCGCTCAGTTGGTCGATGGTATACACGTCATCGTCGATGGTCACAGCCACACGAAATTCGAAGAGGCGCAGGTGGTGAACGGCGTCATCGTAGTGCAAGCCTGGGAATGGGGTAAGTACGTCGGAAGGCTCGATCTGGAGATAGAGAGCGGAAAGATCGTCTCCTACACTTGGAGACCGATCCCGGTCAACTTAAAGATCCACAAGGGTAAGGATGCGCAAGGTAAAGACATCTACGAGTTCGTCGACAAACCTTACGAAGAACATTTCTACGTCAAGACTGTGCTCGATTATTTCAAACAACTCGGTGACGAACAGCTGAACACGGTGATAGGCAAGACACACATCTTGCTCGACGGTGAGAGGGCGAACGTGCGTTCTAAGAGCACGAATCTGGCGAACATGATCTGTGATGCAATGCTGTGGAAAGTCAACGCTGATGTTGCGCTCATGAACGGTGGAGGAATAAGAGCTTCCATAAAACCTGGTGACATCACCGTGAGAGACGTTCTGACGGTTCTGCCTTTCGGAAACACGCTGTACGTGTTGAAAATGACAGGAGAACAGCTGATGAAAGTTCTTGAATACGCTGCGACCGTCAAGGAAGGTCAAGGAGCGTTCCTGCAAGTCGGTGGTCTGACTTGGAAGAGCGTTGGGGGTAAGGTCGTCGAAGCGAAGGTGAAGGGTGAACCGATAGATCCCAACAGAGTGTACGTCGTCGTGACGAACAACTACCTCGCAGGTGGTGGAGATGGTTACACGATGCTCAAAGATCTTGCGGGTTACGACACAGGCTTCAGGCTCGATAGCGTCCTGGTTGAATTCATACAAGCTGTGCTGAAGGGAGAAATAAAAGACTACGACGCATCACTCAGGTACGTGAGAGAATAACGAAAAAGGGGCCTTCGGGCCCCTCTTCTATTTCACGGAACTCTCAATCGAGTGGTTGCCACTCCACATGAAACGTTCCGGGCTTATCGATCCTTTCGAAGGTGTGAGCACCGAAGAAGTCCCTCTGAGCTTGTATGAGGTTCGCAGGCAAACTGTCTGTTGTGAGACTGAAAAGATAGTCCAGACAACCATTGATTGCAGGTGAAGGTATCGCGAGTGATCGCGCGAAGTTACTCACCTTAACGGCAGAATCGAGTCTTTCCTCGACGAATTTTCGAGCTTTCTCGTCGTTCAAGAAGGTCAAATTGTCTTGCGAGTCTTTCAACAACTCTATCAAAAAATCAAGCATTTTCGACCTGATGATGCATCCACCTTTCCAGATGCGCAAGACCTCGAGTAGATCGATGCCGTAATTGAACGTTTTGGACGCCTCATGGATCAACCAGATGCCCTGCGAGTACGAAAGAAAGTATGCCAGCGAGAGCGCTTTTTCCAATTCTTCTGTGGTGACGGTCTCGGACGGGACCAGATTTTTGTGGTACAGTTTCGCCAACTTTCGTCTTTCCTCTTTGTAATACGACACGACACGTGCGAAAACTGAAGCGGCCATTGAAAATACCGGTACCCCAAGATCGAGCGCCGCCTGAGTGGACCACTTACCCGTGCCCTTCTGCTCAGCTTTGTCAAGTATGAGTTCAACGAGTGGCTTTCCTGTTTCCTCATCATTCCATCGCATGATCTTGGAAGATATCTCCATCAAGAACGATGACAATTCATTGTTGTTCCAATCCTCAAAGATGGAACCGATCTGCTCAGCGGAAAGGTTCAATCCTTTCCTCATGAGATCGTAGATTTCTGCGATGCTCTGCATGATGCTGTACTCAATACCGTTGTGCACCATCTTTACGAAATGTCCCGCTGAACCATCGCCAACGTAGGTACAACAGGGTCCATCCTCCGTCCTGGCAGCTATGTCCATCAAAATCCTTTCGACCAAGGCGTAGGCGTCCCTCGTTCCTCCCGGCATCAACGATGGACCATGCAAAGCACCGTACTCTCCTCCCGAAACACCCATGCCCAAGTAGAGGATGCCTTCTTTAGCGAGTTCTTTCAGCCTTCTGTCTGTGTCTGCATAGTGTGAATTTCCTCCGTCTATTATGAGATCTCCTTTTTCAAGGTATGGTAGGAGTTCACCGATCATATCGTCAACAGGTTTTCCTGCTTTGACCATGAGTATTATCTTCCTCGGTTTTGACAGACTGTTCACGAAATCCTCAATGCTGTAAGCGGGTACTATCTTCTCAGACTTGACCCTCTCTTCGATAAATCTCTTCGTCCTCTCAGCGGTTCGATTGTAGACCGCCACCGTGTAACCTTTCCGTGCAATGTTCAGAACCAAGTTCTGCCCCATTACTGCAAGACCGACAAGCCCGACATCAGCTTTCACCGCGTTCGACCTCCCCAATCTTTTCTCCAAATACAATGATACATCAACGGCTCAAGCGTATAGGAAGTAACTGCCTTCTTTCACAAGGACTTGCACTGGTTCGTTCAACTGAAAGTCCTCTTCGCTGTTTATGAAAATGTTGTCTTCAAGCTCCTGCAGTTTCACTTCGTAACGCGTCTTCGCACCAAGATAGAGCTTGCCAACTATAAGTCCGTTCAACAGTATATCACCAGGCGCCTTCTCGATCGAAGCGTTATAACGACTCAGAACGGCTTCCTCCGCCCTTATGACCAAGCTGAGTTCTTCTGAACCTTCAAAGACAGCTATACCCAGTTTTCTGACTGCTTCAGGTCTGGCTCGAACAACGCAGTTCACGCCAACGAAATCGGCCACGAAAAGGTTCGCCGGTTTTCGATATATCTCACGAGGTTCGCCCACCTGGAGTATCTTGCCGTTGCTCATCACGGCTATTCTGTCGGCTATGCTCAACGCCTCTTCCTGGTCGTGTGTCACGTAAAGCGTGGCAATGTTGAGTTTTTTCAACATGGCTCTCAATTCGAAACGGATCCGCATCCTTATCTTTGCATCGAGATTCGACAGAGGTTCGTCCAGCAAGAGCAAATCCGGTTCGACGACGATCGCCCTGGCGAGTGCCACCCTCTGCTGTTGCCCGCCAGACAACTGACTCGGCTTTCTGTTCGCCAGATGTCCTATGTCGAGAAAGTTCAGGACCCATTCAACTTTTTCTCTGATCTTCTCTTTGCTCAGCTTTCTCACCTTCAAACCATAAGCAACGTTTTCGAAAACAGTCATGTGTGGCCACAAAGCGTAGTTCTGGAAAAACATGGCAACGTTTCGTCGTTCCGGGGGCAGATCAGTCACATCGCGCCCTCTTATGTAGATCTTCCCACCATCCAGCTGTACAAAACCTGCGACGGATCTCAATAACGTAGTCTTTCCAGAACCGCTCGGTCCGATCACCGCGAGCAGTTCCCCTTCATTGATCTCCACCGAGACGTCGTCCAAGGCTTTCACATCGCCGTAGTACTTCTTCAAACCCTCAGTTCTCAACACTACCATGATTTCATCCCCCAATTCCTGCTATGTATTCGGCTTTTAAGAACCTCTCAATGACGAACATGAACAGGAGGGACGGTATCATGAGCACGATTGCGATTACACTTGCGATCTGCATGTTGTAACCGGCACTCGCCGTGTACATGAGTACGGGGGCCGTCTGTATGAAAGGAGCTCCTATGAAGAACGCCGCGTTGAATTCACCCATCGACCAAAGAAAGACATGTATCGCACCAGCTATGACACCTGGAATTCCCAAGGGAAACGTGATCGTCCAGAACACTCGCCATCTGCTCGCGCCAAGGTTCTGCGCAGCTTGCTCCAAGTCGAGTGGTATAGATTTGAACGTCGCCGTTATTATCCACAGAGAGAAAACCAGCGAGGCCATCGTGTGGGCCATGACGATACCCCACATGTTGCCTCTCAAACCCATCTTTCCGAAAATTCGAGCGAGGTTGATGAAAACTGGAAGTTGTGGAAAAGCCTGAGGCATAAGAAAAAGAAACAACAAGATGCGTTCTGCGGGCAATCTGTACCTCGCGAACGCGTAAGCGGCGGGAATAGCGATCGCTATCGAGAATCCCACAGTGAGCAACGCGATCTTCAAGCTCAGTACAAGCGAGTCGAGCACTCTACCCTGCCTGAACACTTCAGACCAGTAGCGCAACGTGAATTCCTGAGGAATTGGGCTTGGCCAATACCAGACCCTTGCAAAGCTCCAGATCGCAATTCCAACGAAAGGGCCTACGACGAACAAGAGTATGATAAAAACCAGGACAACTTTCAGTGTGAGCTTCAAAATTGAGAACCTTCTCACGCCTTGATACCCCCTCGCTCGGCAGCCATGAACCTAAGATAGTAGATGGCAAACACCATGACGATCAAATACGAGATCACGCCCAGAGCGTTTGCAGTTCCCCAGTCGTTGAAGTAATTCACCCTGAACATCATGTTCACAGTGATCATGTTCGGACTTGCCGGTCCAACCATGATGGGTATGGTCAAACTGCTTATGGTTCTGACAAAAGTGAGGATGAAGGCCACCATGATCGAAGGTCTGCACATGGGAATCAAAATATCGATCACGATCTTCCACTTTGAGGCACCAACGTTCTGTGCGGCTTCGATGTACGCACTGTCCAAACTTTTGAAAGCACCGAGGACAATGAGCGTGGCGTACGGGGTCATGATCCAGACAAAAGCCCAAACCAATCCGATCCAACTTCTGGAGAGCCCTGGTAGTTCCTCAATCCTCAGGATCCTCGTCAACAAATTGTTCAACGTGCCGTGGGGCGCGAGGAACACCCTCATCGCATGTCCCACGATCAGAAAAGGTATGAAGAGAGGAAGTTTGTACATCAGCTCAAGAAATTTCCAGTTCTTGAAGCGAAGATAACCCGACACGACAACGCTCACGATCAGTGTGGCCACGGTTGTAGTGAAGCTTATCGCCACACTGTAGATGATGTCACGCCAATAGATATCGAAAGCCTTTGCATAGTTTGCCAGACCGTACTTTCCCCCAACTGTGAAACTCGTGTAGATAGACAGGAACAAAGGATAAACGTAGAGTGCTCCCAGGACGATCAGTGCGGGCAAAATGAGAAGAAAGCCGACGAAAAGTTCCCTTCGCCGTTTCATGGGTTCAACCTCCATGAAAAAGGCGAGGCATAAAGCCTCGCCTTGGTTCATTTCTCAACCCATCGTTCGTAAGCTTCGAGCATCCTCGTTCTGTAATCGGCTATCGGCATTCGTTTTCCGAATTTGAGTAGGTCTGCCTCTTTGATATCCCTGTAGAGCCTCTCGAAAACTTCCTTACCGAGATGGGGTGTCACGTATTCTACACCGATCGCTGGGTACCAGTTGAACTTGTCGACGATGTACTTCGCATGCACAGCCGGAGACGTAACGAATTCTATCAACTTCAGCGCGTAGTCGGCGTTGGCTGCCTTCGTAGGTATCGCGAAATACATCGGCTGGCCCGGCATGCCTGGTTCTGGCAGGATCAACCTGATGTTTGGATCCATCCTTCCTTCCCTTATCCAGGTGTAGAACATGTCGACCCACACTGGACCCATCCAGATTTCTCCTCTGTTCAGGGCGTCGAGTGTACCGGCGTTCCCTGCAGTCAGCGTGACGTACTTGTTGAATTCCTTGAGCTCGGCGTAAATCTGTGGCCAGTCTTCCATGTACTTCTCATCGAATGGTCCGTTCATGAGTACGTCTGGATTCTTAGACTTCCAGTAAACCCATCCGAAGACGAACGACACGCCAGACATACCGCCCTTGATACCGTTGTAGCCGAACCTCTTCGGGTTCTTCTTCACCCACTCGACGAGCTCTGCGTAACTCTTTGGAGGATCCTTAACGAATCTCGGGTTGTACGCTATGGCCGTCTGACTGTGGAACATCGGCATGACGTAGCCGTTCACGTTCACACCGAGCGCAACCTCAGCCGTTTTCATCGTGACCAGTCTTCTGGTTGTCAGGAAATCCGTGTACTGCCTTATGAGACCGCGTTCGATTCCCCAGATCGTTCCAGCTTCGTGGATCACAACCAAGTCGATGGCCCATTTGTCCTTTCCGGAGTCCTTTTCAAGCTGAAGCTGCTGAATGATCTGTTGAGAGCCCGCATCACCCGGTCCAGTACCCACGACCTTGACTTTGACGTTCGGATACAGCTTCTCAAACTCTGGAGCGATCTCGTACTGGAAGAAATCGACCATGTTTTGATCTCCTGCGACCATCATCGTGAGTGTGACTTTGATCGGAATGTTTGCCTGGGCAAGCAACACCACAGCTACGATCAACAACACTACGCCGCACAACCTTCTCATAGACTCACCTCCCCTTGGAATTCAACCAGCAAAAATTCAAAATTCCTTCAAAACGCTTTGCAAAGTCTTGAAAGCCAACCTTGCCGAGGCTTCTGATCCTCCCGGTAGTGGTAAACATTCCACCGAAACAAATCCATCGTAACCAGTGTCGTGCAACGCTTTCAGTATCGATGCAAAATTCAAATGTCCCGCGCCCGGTGCCCACCTGTTGCTGTCTGCGACATGGAAATGTTTGATCCATTTTCCACACTTTGTTATGCTCTCTTCGATGCTGGCTTCTTCTACGTTCATGTGGAAAGTGTCTGCTAAGATTCCGACGTTCTTTCTATTCAGTGACTCGAGCACAGACTTCACTTCCTCGAGCGTGTTGAGAAAATCCGTCTCGTACCTGTTCAAAGGTTCGATCACCAGCTCGACACCCTTCTTTTCTGCATAATCGGCGAGTTCCTTCAGGCTTTCGACGAACAGTTCGAGTACTTCATCCAGAGCTCGCTTATCTCTCTTTCCACGTACGAGCCCGATAATCACTTTCGCATTAAAGATCGAAGCGAAATCGATGTGACTCTTCAGCCTCTCCATCGCACGGTTTCGAATCGAAACGTCCTGCGCCGTGATGCTCAAACCATCCGCAAGATACGCCTGTCCAGTACCGATTGCAGCAACAGGCATGCGAAGTTCATCAAGCAGTTCCTTCAGTTCTTCCACATCCACGGTACTCGGATCCCTTATGGCGATCTCAACCGCATCGTAGCCGATCTGCTTCGCCATCTTCACACCCTTCATCAGATCTCCCTTGAAAGCGAGCGCATCAAAAGCCGCATCCGAAGTGCTCACAACGAGTGAAAGTCTCATGAGAACACCACCTTCTCGACACATTTTTCGACGAACTCTTTCAGGCCAAGGTATCCACAGTTATGCAGAAGCACCTTTGCGCACTTCTTCACAGTTTCCGGAGCAAAAGCAAAACTCACGCCGAGCCCTGCAATTCTTAACATCTGTGAGTCGTTCTCACCGTTGCCAAAGGCGACGACTTCTTTCAAGTCGATCCGCAAGAACGTGCAAAGCCATTTCACTGCTTCTGCTTTGCCCACGCCGGCGGGAAGAACTTCGAGAAGATCTTCTTCTGATCTCGTCGCGTTCATTTCCAGACTGTGATCGAACTTGAAAAGTAGCTCCAGTCTGTTCAGTTCAGAACTCAGACCTGTGAAGACCAGTTTCGTGACCCTCGCAGTGTGCAACTGTGAGAGATCATCGATCGGATGGTAGCTGAGCCCATCTCGAAAGATGTAGTTGGTTGCATGCAGAGAAACGTTCATCGCATAAACATCTTCGTCTATGAAAAAGAAGATAGCAACGTTGAAATTCCTGCATTGCGAGACAACTTTCTCGACCACGTGGCCCGGCAAGAGCTTCGAATACAGATAATTCTTACTCGTCGGATCAAAGATGCGCGCGCCATTGAACAGTATTACTGGCACCGTGATCGAGAGGGATTCGACGAAATTCATGGCACTCTTCAACGAGCGGCCTGTGGCGATTGTACTGCGAATGCCGACGCTTTCAAGCCGTTTGAGCAGTTCGGCTGTTCTCACGTCGAGCGTTCCGTCTCTTTCCAAAAGCGTTCCATCAAGATCGAAAACGAGCAGTTTCATTCTCTCTTCACCAGCGCCATAGAAGATCTCTCGAAATTGACACCCACGGTTTCGCCAACCTGAGGAACTGCTCGCACATCGTGACTGTGCATCTCTACACTGACCTGTCCGAGATCTGTCTTGATCTCGAAATAAAACGTGGAACCCGTATAAACCCTTGTGATCACTTCTCCACTCAGCAATCCTTCTTTGCTCGCAACAAACCTGCCACCTTCGGGTCTGAGAACCAGCAAAACTTCCTCTCCTGGTGCAAAAGCAACACCTGGTCTGGTCTCCACATTGATTTTCTTGCCGTTTCTCAGTTCAACGAGACATTCATTTTCCTTCTGTTGGATCAATCTTCCCTCAACGAAACTCGCCCGACCGATGAAACCGGCCACGAACACGTTCGCAGGGAATCTGTAGAGCATCTCGGGAGTATCTGTCTGAACGATCTTTCCATCCTTCATCACAATGACGTAATCAGAAAGCGTCATTGCCTCAAGTTGATCGTGCGTGACGTAGATGCTCGTGATCCCAAGGTTCATCTGGATCTTTCTGAGTTCCACCCTCATCTGCTCACGGAGCTTCGCATCCAGGTTCGACAAAGGCTCATCTAAGAGAAGCACCTTTGGCTCGACGACCAGCGCACGCGCCAGCGCAACCCTCTGCTGTTGGCCTCCGGAAAGCTGACTGGGGTACCTCATCTCAAGACCCACGAGCCCCACTATGGCGAGCACGTTCATCACCTTTTCACGTATGACCTCTCGCGGCATCTTTCGCGCCTTCAACCCGTAAGCCACGTTCTCGAACACGTTCAGATGCGGAAACAAAGCGTAGCTCTGAAAGACCATCGCAGTGGGACGACGGTTGGGCGGAAGGTCGTTGACGACAACGTTGTCAATGAGTATCTCACCAGAGGTAGGTATTTCAAATCCACCTATCAATCTCAAAGTCGTGGTCTTTCCACATCCTGAAGGTCCCAAGAGGGTGACCAGCTTTCCTTTTTCTACGCCAAAGCTGACCCCATCGACAGCCCTCACAGTGGAGCGGGTGGCCGGATCTTTGAACAGTTTCACCAGATTCCTTACTTCGACATAGTACTCGCTCACCTTTCAACCCTCCTGAGCTTCATCTGGTAAGAAAGATTGATCGTAACGAACCTCATCAGGAACATGGCGACGACGATGATACCGATCAGTGTACAACTCAGTGCAGCAGCCTGCGCCAAATCTCCGTTGCTCACGGCCCCCAGGATGCGCACCGTGATCAAATTCCACTTTGCCGATACGACGAAGATCACCGCACTGATAGCCGTCATACTTCGAACGAAAGCGTTGAAAAGAGCGGTGAAGAATGCAGGCATCAAAAGTGGAAGCGTAACTTTCCAAAACGTCTGATAACTGTTGCTCCCCAAATCCATCGAGGCTTCCTCTATGGACTTGTCGATCTGATACAGTGCCGCCACACCGTTCTGAACTCCCACGGGGAGTTCCCTGAAGACGAAAACCAAGATTATGATCAGGGCGGTTCCTGTCAGAATCAGAGGTTCCTGGTTGAAAGCCAGAAGATAGCCAATGCCCACCACCGTACCCGGAACGGCAAAGGGAAGCAACGAAAGAGCTTCCATGATTCTTCGGCCGAAGAAGTCTTTTCTTGAAACCAGATAAGCAATCATTATTCCCAGCACACCACAGATCGGAGTCGCTATCGACGCGAGAAATAGGGTGTCTTTCATGTATTCCCAACTGAAGTTGAAAACGTATTTGTAGTTATCCAGCGTCAACGAATGGTTCACGCCCCAGAGTTTGGTGAACGAGCCGAACAGAACCGTTCCGTAAAACAACCATATGGAAGCTGTGAGGATCAGGCAAACGACGGTCAATATCCCCTTGGCCCACTTAGGTAGTTCCATCGCTTTGGAGAGGAAGGACTTACCCGTTACGGTCACAAAGGACTTTCTCGAGAGCCAGTAACGCTGTACGAAGAATGCGATCAACGTCGGTATTAACAGTATGATGGCCAGTGCTGAACCGTGGGGAATCCTGTAGCTGCCGGTGATCTCTAAGTATGCGGAAACGCTCAGCACATGGAACCTACCACCGAGAACAAGCGGATTTCCAAAGTCGGCCATCGACTGTGAAAAAACCAGCAACCACGCCGACAGAACACCCGGCAAACTCAGTGGAAAGGTCACACGCCAGAAGGTTCTCCATTTGCTGCATCCAAGACTCTGAGAGGCCTCCTCGAGGTCTGAGCCTATGGAAAGCAGCGTACCCTCCAAGGTCAAGAAAGCCGTTGGAAAATACGCCAGAGTTTCGACTATGACCAAACCCCAAAAGCCATATATTTCGAACGGCGGAGTCCCACCGAACAGTTTTCTCGTGAACAGTCCGTTTCGACCAAACAAGAGTATCGCTGCCAAGGCGACCACAAAAGGTGGCGAGACTATCGGGAACGTTGCGATGGTTCTGAAAAAATTCTTTGCAGGTACGTTCGCCTTTGCCACAGAGTACGCGAAGACGTAGCCAATCAAAACACCAAAGCAGGCCACCGTTACACCGAGTTTCAAAGTGTTGAAGATAGGAACAAGAAAATACCTCTTCGAGAATATGGTCTTGTAAACCGCCAGACCGAATGTACCGGGCTTTGGTTCGAAACTCTTCAGACCGACCATTAACAACGGATACACCACGAACAGAGCCAAAAGTACCCACACCAAAACAATCATTGCAAGAAGGACAGGTTCGTTCAAAAGTCTTCTCATTTGCTTTGTGAACATTCTCCCTACACTCCTCAGAAAGCTGGCGCGGACAAGCCGCACCAGCGTGAGAATTCATCTTCCGTACTCGATCTCTTCCTTCCAGCGTTCGATGAGCCTGTCTTTTTCCCTACCAAAGTAGTCGAAATCCATGGGCACGAGCTTGACTTCCTCAAGCTTGATCGCACCGGCTGCAACTTCGGCCTGTGGATTTGCTGGCAATCTGTACCATTCTTTCATGAGGTTCTGCGCTTCGACACTGAGCATCCAATCGATGAACTTGGCAGCAAGATCAGGCTCTGGTCCACCTTTGATCAGCGACATCGCGCCGATCTCGTAACCTGTGCCCTCTTTGGGGAACGTGAGCACTAACGGATAACCTTTGGCGATACCCCTTGCTATGATGTCGTGTGCAAAGGCGATACCAACCGCAGCTTCACCCAGACCTGCCTGTACCACTGGAGCGGAACCGGACTTGGTGTACTGCTGAATCTGTTTGTCTAACTGCTTCCAATACTCGAAAGCGGCATCTTCACCCATGAGCGCGACCAAAGACGCCAGGACAGTGTAGGCAGTACCAGAGGTGTACGGGAACGCGACCGTGATCTTACCTCTGAACTCGGGTTTCAGAAGGTCGTACCAGGAAGTTGGTGGATCGACGTTCAGCTTTTTCAAGATCTCGGTGTTGCTTGCAAAGCCGATGGCCCCGAAATAGATGCCCACCCAGTAGCCCTCAGGATCCTTCAAAGCCTCAGGAACTTGTTCCGTCATTGCCGACTTGTAAGGTGCAAGCAGTCCTTTCTTTTTGGCAGCGATTTGATCCACGGCGGGGCCTCCGAACCAGATGCTCGCTCTTGGATTCTTCGACTCGGCCTCGACGCGTGCAAGTAGCTCTCCAGAAGAGAGTCGAACGACCTCGACCTTGATACCCGTCGCCTGCTCGAACGCCTTCACGTAGATGGGCCACTCGTTTTCGTCCAAAGCCGTGTACATGTGAAGAACCCTTTCTGCGGACAGTCCCAGAACCACCAGCAACACTATCAACACGAAAGAGACAAACTTTCTCACGAAACCTCACCTCCCCTGTAAGGTCCTGCATACTGCATTTTCGCCGTTGTTACCTTGGCGGCGAGCTCAACGGCCTGTCTCACGTTCTTTCCGTCAATTAACGCCGCGAGAAAGGCTGCCAAACACGTGTCACCACGACCTGTACGGCCAAGCATCTTGTACTCCGAGAAACCTGCTTCATAGAAATTCTTTCCATCGTATGCAATCACACCGTCTTTGTGAGTTGCCAGAACGATTTTTGGCCCATAGTTCGATATTCTCTTGCAAGCTTTTTCCAAAAGACGTTCTTTAGTCATGACAAAGGCTTCGTTGCTGTCCACTTTGAAGATGTCTATGATCGGAAGGTACACGTGCTTGAACTCCCAATCGGAATAACTCATGGTTCCATCCTCGAGCACGTTCCTCAAAAACCCCTGCGCATCCACCGCCATTGTCTCCACCTGCGTTCTCAAATGTTCCAAGAGTTTTTCTGGAAACTCGCCGTGCCAAAGTGCACTGACAACCACGAACTTTGTTTTCACTCGTTCCAGGTCATCCAGATCGAATGGATCTGCCCTGTGCAGGATCCTGCTTTTCCTCTCGTCTGGATTGCTCGATGGATAGATGTTCTCTATCGTTGTGGTCTCAGAACTCGGTAAAATCACCAGTCGAGCACCCACCTCCTCGATCGGTTTGAAGAGAGAGGCGTCCTTCGACGAGATCTTCGTCACCACCACGCTGGGTACGTTCAACCTCTGTGCCGCGATCGAACCGTAGAAAACTCCTCCGCCCGGCACAACGACCGTCTCGGTTGGGGTCCTGTTGATGTCTTTCGAAACATGTCCGATGAAAGTCAACTTGACCAATCAAACCACCTCATTTGACACCTGCAGCAGCGGCGATCAGGTCCATCACCTGCTGAGGCGTAACCTCTTCTCGTTTATAATCACCAATCTTCTCGCCGTGCTCGAGTATGACGAGCCTGTCCGCAACTTCGTAGACGTGGTAGATGTTGTGAGTGATGAATACAACCGATATTCCCCTTTTCTTAGCCTCAAGTATGTGTTCGAGCACTCTCCTTGTCTCGCCAACCGAAAGTGCCGCGGTCGGCTCATCGAGTATCAAAAGCTTCGCACCAAAGTGTATGGCTCTCGCTATGGCAACGGCTTGTCTCTCGCCACCCGAAAGGAAAGCCACCGTGTCATCCACACTTCGAACTTTTATGCCGATTTCAGAGAGCGCTTCGCGTGCGATCTTTTTCATCGCCTTTCTGTCGAGACACCTGACTGGACCGAGTGTGCGAACGATCTCTCGTCCCAGGAAAAAGTTCCGCCACAGGGGCATGAGGTTGACCAACGCCAGGTCCTGATACACTGTCTCTATGCCATGCTCTCGAGCTTCACGCGGTGAACTGAACCTTACACGCTGCCCTTCGAAATAAATTTCTCCCTCATCGGGCTGATGGTACCCCACGAGCACCTTGATGAGCGTTGACTTTCCGGCGCCGTTGTCTCCCAAGAGGCCCACCACCTCTGCGTGTCCGACGCTGAAATCGACTCCCTTCAGTGCCATCACTCTACCGAAGCTCTTCTTGATGTTTCTCATCTCAATCAGTGGCTGACTCATCCTGCCACCTTCTTTCTGATGCGTGCGTTGATCACGGCTGCGACTATGAGGATGACACCGATGAAGGCCCTGTACCAATAAGCTGGAGCTCCGGCGAGCACGAGTCCGTTGCGCACCATGCTGATCATGAATGCCCCTATGCACGCACCTATCACGCTACCGTAGCCTCCTGTGAGCAACGTGCCCCCCATGACTGCACTCGCTATAGCCTCGAGCTCCAATTCCTGACCAAAGGTGGGATCAACGAGCATGAACCTGGCAAAGGTCGTGAGACCCGCAAAACCCGCGAGAACGGAAGAAAAGATGAAGTTGACGAGTTTCACACGTGTGGTTCCTATTCCCAGCGCACGTGCCGCGCCGAGGTTTCCACCGGTAGCGAACACCCAGTTTCCAAAACGCGTTTTTTCGAGAACGAACCAAAAAACGAAGCCAAATATGATGAACCAGATTGCCGAGTACCTAAGACCACCGTAGACCCTTCCACCGAGGTACTGCAGCATGCTCACCTTCCTCGAGAGGATGATGGGAAAACCCCCAGTGACTGCGAGTAGTATACCGCGCCAGAACATCATCATGCCGAGTGTGGTTATGAAGGATGGAATACCCGTTTTCAGTGTAACGGTTCCGTTCACAAGGCCTATCCCTGCGCAGACTGTCAGAGATACGACCAGAGAAAGATATGGATTGTACCCCGCGTTGACCATGGTCGCGAAGATCATTGGAGCGACGGCGAAGACGGAGCCAACTGACAGATCGAACTCTCCGCTGATGATGAGCATCGCCACACCTATCGAGATGATGCCGAGCTCGGCGGCCATGGTGAGGGTGTTGAAAACGTTCTCGGCCGTCAAGAACCTGTTCGACAAAAACGAGAAGAGAACCAAGAAAACGATCACACCCACTACGGCACCGAACTCTTTTATTCTGAGAAAGTCAGGCAGCGTGAGCTTTTCTTTTTTCAAAGATCTCCCTCCTGTAGAAGGGGTGGTCCTGCGACCACCCCTTGGATCTTGAGGGTTGTTCCGATCAGCGATAACCAAGTTGAACGGTTTTTTCGACTATGTCGACGTTGCTCTTGTCCACGATAGACGGTCCTGTAAGAACGTTCTCGTGAGGTATAAGACCGAATTCTTTGTAGAGATACAGGAAGACTATGGGCAAATAACCCTGCAGGTACTGTTGCTGGTCAATCGTGAACACAACTACACCTTTCTTGATCGCGTCCGTTATTCTCGTTGTGAGGTCGATCGCACCGATCTTGACTTTGCCCACCAGTTTCTCCTCTTCGACCAGTTGTATCGCGGGGTGTGCACCCAGCGGTCCGAGTGTGAAGATGGCGTCCGTGTCTGGATACTTAGCAAGATAGCTCTTGAGCAACGTCAGAGCTTTCGTTGGGTCGGTGGTTATGTCCAGTTTCTCAGCTGGGATCTTCTTCTCCTTGAGCACATCGATGATGCCCTTCGCCCTCGCTTCCAGTCCCACGTGTCCCGGCTCATGAATGGCTATGACGGCGCGTTTGGGAGTGAACTCTTGTAACATCCTCCGTGCCGCGTACACACCAGCCAGGTATTCGTCCATACCGACGTAGCACAGATACGGAATCTTCTCGTCAACTGGCCTGTCGTCTGGCACATTGATGGCCACCACGGGTATACCCATCTCGATGGCCCTTCTGAGTGGTTCATCCAGAGCAACCGGGTTCGTCATCGTTACAACCAGACCGTCGGGCTTCTTGGCTATCGCGGCGTTAACAAGGTCGATGAACTCCTTCAGTGAGAACTTCTCTGGGCCCAAATACACCGCTTCGACGCCGAACTTGCTGGCCGCGTCCTTGACACCCTTCATCACGACACCCCAGAAGGGATCTGCAGGACCACCGTGCGATACCACATAGAATGTGTAGCTGAAACCAGCAACCACGAGTAGGACAGCCAGAGCTACCACAAGCAACCTTCTCACACGCATCCCCCCTTCAAAAGCGGGCGCGAGCGCCCGCAGTGTCACCACATGTTACCAATGCTGTAGATACTCCTCCAGCCTGGTGAAAGTGGTTCCTTCAGCACCGCGTCAAGCTCTTCCTTAGGTCTCTGTGAAAGCTCGTGCGCGGGTGGCAACTTTCCTGCCGGGAATTTCTCCATGATGTCGTTCACCAGCTTTTCAAGATAATCCAGCAGAGCCTCCACACCCTCTTTGGCCTTCTCAGCACTCGCCGCAGTTGCCTTTCCGACGACACCCTCTGGGTACGCGACCACTTCTATTGGTCCTCCACCCACATGGCCGTACCAAGCGATAGGCCTGTGCAACAAATTCCCCGCTTTGTCGATGTGTCCTTCTGGCAGATAGCCACGCGGGTTGGTATCGACTGCCCACTCTTGATGACAGAACTCTGGGAAGAGCGCCAAACTCCAGGAAGTTTCCACTTCGTCGGCGTGGATGAACTTGGTCTCGTAGGGGCCTCCCTCCTCTTTCGTCTTGAACTTGTCCTGAATCGCATGGTACCAGTTCACGTTGACTATCAGTGCCGGAACTTGGAATATCTTCGCAAACTTGTGTATCGCCACTGGTATCACGAACTCCTGTCCATGGCCGTTCAGTAAGATCTGCTTTCTGAAACCAGTGTTCCAGAAACCTGCGATCACGCTGACGAGAAAATCGATGAAAGCCTCATCCTTGACGGGCACTGTTCCTGGCATACCGATGTGATGGTACGGATGAAAGCCGTACCAGATGGGTTCTGCGACAGTGCAACCAGTCTTGAGCGCAACTTGCTCTGCCATTCGCGTCACGAGGAAGGTGTCTTCACCCGTCGGTGCGTTGGGCCCATGGTTCTCGGTGCTCCCGACGGGAATGATTATGAGATCACACTTCTTCAATCTTTCCTGTATCTCCTTCATGGTCATCGTTTGAAAATAGACTCCCGTGGGCCTTTCCATGTGACCTCCCTCTGGAGGTATCTTCCATTTGGACATCTTCATCCCTCCAATCTTACGTGTGCATTTCCGCCTTCAACAGCCTTATAGCAAGCGTCTATAATGCGGATCACGGCAACTCCATCCGAAACGGTGACTGGCGGTGTCTTCTTCTCCTTGACGCAGTCGATGAAAATCCTGTTCTCCTCGACGTAGCCCCATTTTTCTTTGAAATCGACCTTCATGAAATCGTGGCTCTCAACCTCTTTGCCCAGTCCTTTGCAGAAGTGAACCTTTTCCATTTCCTCGTTCATGAGCATGTTGTGTTCACCGTACACTTCGACTCGCTCGAATGGGATCATCCAGCTCGCATGAGCGCACGATGTGAATGTTCCTATTAGGCCATTTTTGAGCTTCATGACGATCGCCCAGTCATCGATGTCCGGATAAACGCTCTTCTTTCCAAGCACGTACATCTCCTCAACGTCTCCGAGAAGCCATCTGACCATGTCAAAGAGGTGGATGGTACTTTCGAAAAGAAATCCGCCGGTGTAGTTCCTGTCACTTGTCCAAGGTGGGTTCAAGAGCTCACCACGGTTCATCTTTATCTGGAACGAGAGCGGTTTGACAGAACCATTCAGTATCTTCTCCTTCATGAACTTATACACGTACGCGAATCTTCGATTGTGTCCAACTTGGAAAACCAGGTTCTTCTCTTTGACCTTCTTCTCCAGCTCGATCGCGTCTCTCAAAGAGATGGTCATCGGCTTCTCACAGAACACATTCAGGCCCAGATCGAGTGCGCTCATGGCGTAGTCAAAATGAGTTCTGTTTGGAGATGTTATGTAGACGACATCAACACCCGCATCACGCATTTGTCCAAGATCGTCAAACACCTTAGCGTTGAATTTCTCTGCAACGATCCTTGCTCTTTCTCTGTCAACATCCATGACGCCAAGAATCTGCACATCTTCAAAACTCGACAGTATCTCCAAATGTACCTGTCCTATGAACCCACTGCCAACGACACCAACCTTGACTTTGTCCATGTTTCTTCACCTCTCAGGGGTTGAGCATCGTTACTTTCACGAGCTCCTTGTCGGTCTGAAGCCTTTTGATGTATTCCGGAATTTCGTCGATGCTCACCGTTTTGGAAATGATCTTCGTCATGTCCATTCCCGTAGCCATGAGGCTGATCACCCTCGGGAAGTTTCCGTGTCCGGAGTGTCCCTGAGATCCAACGATCTGTGCGCGTCTCACCTGGAACACTTCACCTGTGAGCGGTATCTTCGCATCGGCTCGCGCGACGATGACGACGGTCGCGTTGATGCCCCTCGCTCTCCAGATGACTTCCTCTATGTCTTTCCAAACGATCTGTGGCAATCCCGTCGCCTCGAGGTACAGTTTCGCACCCATCCCGTTGGTGCTGTCAAGGACAGCCTCAACGAAGTTTTCCTTCGTTGGATCGATCACAACGTCTGCTCCGAGCTGCTTTGCGATATTTCTGCGTGTTGCTGACGGTTCTGAAAGTATCACCTTGGCCGCTCCTGCCCGCTTCAAAATCGCTACCGCCGCAAGACCGATGGGTCCACCGCCGAGTATGACGACGTTGTCACCGGGTCTTATACCTCCGCCTCTCTCTATGACGGCGTTGTACGCCACGGACGTGGGCTCCACCAAGCTACCCGCCATGAAGAGTCTGTCTCCTTCGTAAACACCTTCGAGCTCCTTAAGACTCCAGAGGTACTTCGACTCGAGAACGATGTACTCGGCGAAAGCTCCGTCGACGTCGAAACCCATTTCGTGCAGGTTCTCACAGTGGTTTGGATAACCATCCGCACAGGGTCTGCAGTGTCCACACCAGAACATCTCTTCGGCCGTCACCGGCTCACCAGGCTCGAAGCGTTTGTTGGTTCTCCTGTTGATCGCTTCAGGGCCTGCCTCGACCACGATGCCTGAAAACTCATGCCCGAGCGTGGTCGGAAAACCCGTCAAACCTGGATACAGAATGTAACCTTCTTCGTCGGTTTGCGCCATGTGAACGTCGCTGCCACAGATGCCGCAAGCCTTGACCTTGATGAGTACCTGCGTGGGTTTCGTGATCTTCGGTTCTGGAACCTGTTCGACACGAACTTCAGGATACCTCCAAACCTTGCTACCGAGCCAGCAAACTTTACCTTCAACATCTTTCGGACCAGGCTTGAACCCCGGTCTCGGGTCCCACTTGGCGTGTAATCTGACCGCTTTCATTCTTGTCCCTCCCGCTCTGTGACAATCTCTGTCATTAAGTTTATAACCATGTGACTGTGATTCCAAACGCCAAAATTCGCAGTTAACACCCCCTGAACTGGCTTTCACTTCTATTTCCTTTTTCTTTCTCGCTCTTGCACAGTTTTTCGAAATCTTACTTTTGGTTTCGAGAATCGCTTTCGCAACGCTTGGTGTTATAATCACATGGGGGATCGATGTTATGTTTACAGAAGAGAGAAGGAACATAATCCTCGACATTTTGAAGCGAAAGGGAAAAGTAACCGTACAGGAACTGGTGGAAAGGTTCAACGTGAGCAGCGTAACAATAAGAAAGGATTTGGAATTCTTGGAGTCGAACGGTTCGATCGTGAGAACCCATGGTGGTGCGATCCTCGCCGACCATTCGAAGTCGGAATGGAACTTTTTGAAGAAGATCCACCAAAAAGAGGCCGAGAAGAAGCGCATCGCTAAAAAGATCGTTTCGCTCATCGAAGATGGAGACACGGTGATATTGGACAGCAGCAGTACTAACTATTACGTCACGTACGAGCTTCGACACGCAGATTTTTCGTCGATCACTGTGGTCACTAACAACGTCTTCATCGCGGGAAAGTTGATAGAACAGGGTATCGAAGTGATCGTTCTGGGTGGCGTGGTGAGAGAAAACAGTCTCTCACTCGTTGGCCCGTGGGCATTGAGGTTTCTGGAAGAAATCAACGTCGACAAAGCTTTTCTCGGAACAACGGGTTTTTCCATCGAAAAGGGCTTCATGACACCGAGCATAGTCGAAGCGGACGTGAAGAGGGCGATGATCAAAAGTGCTTCGAAGGTGTACGTGGTCACCGATTCAACGAAATTCCACAGAAGCGCCTTTGCATCTTTCGCTATGCCCGAGGAAATCGACGGTGTCATAACGGATATTGGTATTCCTGAGGAATTCGAAAAGTTCCTGATCGAAAAGGGCGTTGAAGTGTACAAAGTGTGAAAGGAGTTGGTTCCATGTCCAATCTGTTTGCCGAGTTTCAACACCTCACAAGGGGCAAATTCGTCCCTTACGCCACCTCGCTGAGAAAAAGCACGGATGCCACGTTCTTTCTCGTACGCGACGAGCTCGACAAGTATCTGATCGTGATCGGCAAGAAGGGGATATGCGAACTGTTCGAAGGTCAAAAGATTGGTGAGATCGATCGACAGGACGTTGTCCTGTGTGCCAAAAACGATAGAAACTGTCAAAGTCTCATGAGTCTGTTTCCCTCACTAAAACCACAGATTTGCAACGCGAAACTTTCGTTTGGTTTTGGAGACAGGCTTGGTGTGGCTACGGCCGCGCACGCTCAGTGTGTGCAAAAAGAAAAACTGTTCCCCATTTTTGCCCAGCAGTCAGTTCGGGAGATATCACGAACGGAGAGAAACTGGATCGACGTGTTACACAGCGCCGTATGGGGTGTGTTCGAGAGTGGCTACGACGGGCCCTTCGGAGCGGACGCGGACCACGTGAAGAAGATTGAAGATCTGGAGAGCGCGGCACGCGCGGGCTACACCATGTTCACGATCGACCCTTCGGACCATGTCAAGGATCCTGCAAAATTTGACAAGAGAGAACTCGTCAGGTTCTACGAAGAGCATCCAATGAGACGCACACTCGAAATGAAATACATCGGAAAGAGCTTCACGGTCCTTGGAGAAAAACTCACGTTCGACGAAGAAAACTTTGCGGAGGTGTTCGTGACCTACATCGACGCGATCGAACATGTGGAGAAATGCTACAGGGCACTGCGAGCAGTGTGCAAGACGAGCTTCGATCTGGAGGTCTCCATAGACGAGACGTCTCTACCAACAACGCCCCTTGCACACATCTTCTTCGTGCAGGAACTCGTGAGGCGCGGTGTGGAATTCCGAACCTTAGCGCTGAGGTTCCCGGGAGAGTGGCAGAAAGGAATTGACTACGTGGGTGACATCGATCTCTTCTCTGAGAACCTTGACAAGCACGTCGCTGTCGTCAAAATGTTCACAGGTTACAGATTGTCTCTGCACTCCGGTAGTGACAAGTTCAGCGTGTATGCTATCTTAGCTGAGAAAACAGATAGAACCATCCACGTCAAGACAGCTGGAACGAGCTATCTGGAAGCCATCAGGGTCGTTGCGAAGTTCGCTCCGGATCTGTACAGACAGATCCATAAATACGCTCTTTCAAGATTTGATCAAGACAAAGCTTCCTACCACGTCACGACGGAGCTTTCGAAGATCCCAGACGTTGATAAACTTGAAGATTCAGAGCTTCCGTCCTTACTGGATCAACCTGACAGTAGACAATTGATACACATAACTTACGGTTCCGTTCTGACTGCGAAAAAAGAGGGTAGATCTCTCTTCAAAGATCGTATAATGAGAGTGTTGTTCGAACACGAAGCTGAGCACTACGATTTTCTCAAAAAGCACCTTGGTAAACATATCCAGCTTTTGGGTGTTTGAAAGGGGTGTGAGGACCATGAACGAAGCGTACAAGCTTTTCAGTCTCGAGGGTAAAGTTGTTGTCATCACCGGTGGGGCTGGAATCTTGGGATCCGCGATAGGAGAAGGCATGGCAAGGTTTGGAGCCAGCATCGCAATATGCGACATCAGAAACTACGAAGAGAGAGCGAACGAATTTAGATCCAAAGGCCTCAACGCCAAAGCTTACCACATGGACGTGATGAACATCGAGAGCATCAGGAAAGCTCACGATGAGATACTCAAAGACTTCGGCAGGGTGGACGTGCTCATAAACGCAGCAGGTGGGAACATGCCAGAAGCGACCACCTCACCGCAACTCAGCTTCTTCGACATACCTTTGGAGGCGCTCCAAAAGGTGGTTGGCCTGAACTTGTTCGGTGGCGCGATACTACCATCTCAAGTCTTCGGAAAGACGATGGTGAAGAATCCCGAGGGTGGTTCGATCATCAACATCTCTTCGATGGCCGCGTTCAGACCCTTGACGAGGGTACTTGGCTATTCTGCAGCGAAGGCAGCCGTGAGCAACTTCACTCAGTGGCTCGCTGTGCATTTGGCGCTCGAGTACAGCAAGAAGATCAGAGTGAATGCGATTGCCCCAGGTTTCTTCCTCACCAGCCAGAACCGATACCTCCTGCTCGATGAGCAGGGCAATCTCACCGCGAGGGGTAAAGCGATCATCGATCACACACCGATGGGCAGGTTTGGCGATCCCGAGGACCTCATCGGTGCCTGTGTCTGGCTCGCTTCAGACGCCTCTAAGTTCGTAACCGGTGCGGTCATCCCTATCGATGGAGGTTTCAACGCCTACTCCGGTGTGTGAACAGAGGTGTTCAAGATGAAGTACATTGAACGGTTGCAGGACAGTCTTGACAGAACAGATTTGCTGCAACTGATCCGGGAAACCCTACCAGACAGAAAGCTTGAAAAAGTCCTGCTGATCCATCCAGATTACACGCGTGTCGATTTTTCACACCTGCTCGTTCCCATCATCCACGGAGAGTTGAAGAAGAGAGGTTTGAGAACTCTTCACACGCTCAACGCGAGTGGAACCCACAGGGCGATGAGCGAGCAGGAGATCAGAAAAAAACTTGGACTTTTCGAAGAAGAGTTCGTGATGTTCAACCACGATTATGCAAACCCAAATGCACTGATGAACGTTGGTGAACTGAGCGCAGAGTTTGTGAGCCAAAAGACAATGGGGGATTTGCAACAGCCTTTACCGGTGACACTCAACAAGCTCTTCTTCGAAAAGTACGACCTCATCATCGTTTTGAGTGGAACCTCTCCGCACGAATCTACTGGATTCTCCGGAGGACTGAAGTCGATCATACCAGGCATCGCAGGACCCGATGTGGTCGGACTCTTCCATTGGGCTGCTGTGCTCATAGGCATTCCGAGATTGATCGGGCTTGTGGACAATCCCGCGAGGGACGTGATCAACGAGGCCAGCAAAATGGCTTTTGAAAAAGTTCGTTCCCCCGTGATCTTTTACAACATGGTCTATGAAGAATCTTCGTCCGGCGTTCTGGCGAAGGGTCTTTACTTCGGCGAAGGATATGAAGGAGCTCTCGAGGCGTACAGGCGAGCGGCGGAAGCGAGCAAAAAAATTCACATCGTGTACATCGACAGGCCCGTGAAACGTGCTGTGCAGGTCATCGACGAAAACTACGACGAGATCTGGACGGCAGGCAAAGGCTCGTACAAACTGCAACGTCCCGGCGTGATAGAACCCGGCGGTGAGATCATAATCTATGCACCACACATAAAGATCTTCCACTCAAACAAGCAGATGGATCAGGCCATAAGACAGATCGGCTATCACTGTAAGGACTACGTGAAGGAGTTTTTGAAGAGACATCCCAATTTCGACAGGAACGTCGCTGCACATGTGATAAATGTCCGAGGCGATGGAAGGTACGATCCTGTCACTGGCAAAGAAGAATGCCTGTTCAACGTCACACTGGCCACAGGAATAAGCAAAGAAGACTGCGAAGCTGTTTCACTTGGTTACAGACCCTGCCAATCGATACGCCGTGAAGATTTCATGGATGAGGATTCTCTTTGGATAGAACATGGAGGCAAGTTCCTTTATGAGCTGCGTGGAAACAACTGACTGTCATTCCCTGAAAACCAGCAGTTAACAATTGTGCGCAATAATACTTTCGCTCAAAAAGCACGCCTTCCGATCCCGAGCCTCGGTGCCCTTCACAGGGTCGGCAAGGGAGATGACGAAGGCGGAAGGTTCAACCAAATCGGGAGGTGTTTTGATGCCGGTTATCACGATGAAACAGTTGCTCGAAGCAGGTGCACACTTTGGCCATCGCACAAGACGCTGGAACCCCAAGATGGCACCGTACATCTACGGTAGCCGCAAGGGAATCTACATCATTGACCTGCAGAAAACGCTCAAGCTCATCGAAGAAGCTTGTGAATTCATTCGAGCCAAGGCAAGTGAAGGCGGAACCATGATCATGGTCGGTACGAAGAAACAGGCTCAGAGAGTCATTGAAGAAGAGGCCAAGAGATGTGGCGCTTTCTATGTCAACAACAGGTGGCTCGGTGGATTGCTGACGAACTTCAAAACGATCAAATCCAGGATCGACAGACTCATCGAGCTCGAACAGATGGAAGAGAGTGGCGAGCTTGCAAAGCTACCGAAGAAGGAGCAAAGCAGGCTGAGAAAGGTGCTCGAGAAACTTCGCAAGAACCTCGGTGGTCTGAAGGGAATGGAGAAACTTCCCGATATCGTGTTCGTTGTCGATCCGAGAAAAGAAAAGAATGCGGTCGCCGAAGCGAACATCCTTGGTATACCTGTCGTGGGCATCGTGGACACCAACTGCGATCCTGATCCCATCGACTACGTGATCCCGGCGAACGACGATGCGATAAGGTCCATCAAACTGATCGTGTCCAAGATAGCCGATGCTTATCTGGAAGGCAGAGAGGGTGTCTCCTTCGCCGAACCGGAACCTGAGGAAACACCTACAGTTGAGGAACCCGGCGAAAAAGAGAGCGAGATAGACATCTCAGATCTGTTCGAAGACACCAGCTTCGAAGAGGAGGAAGAATGAGGGGGAATCGATCCCCCTCTTTTTATCATGAGAGTGTACTTCAAGACCTACGGTTGCCAGATGAACGAGAATGATACAGAGACTATGGCGGGAATCTTGCTTCAGGAAGGCTTCGAGATCGTCGATGAACTGGAACTCGCCGATGTGGTCATACTGAACACGTGTGTGGTGAGGCAGAAATCACAGGACAAATATCACTCGGCACTCGGTCAGCTCGTGAGATTGAAGAGGCAGGGAAAGATAAAACTGATCGGCGTAGCTGGCTGTGGTTCCAACCTCGAAGGGGAAAAACTTTTGACACTTGGGGCCGATTTCGTCATTGGTTCACGCTCGATAGTGGACATTGCTGAAGTGTTGAGAAGATCTTTGGCAGGAGAAAAATTGGTTCACCTTGAGGACAGAACGCACCTTCTCGAAGCGGACATTCCGAGATTTCGCAAGGTGAAACACCACGCATGGATAACCATCGTGCACGGTTGCAACAGGTTCTGTACTTACTGTATCGTGCCGTACACCCGCGGCAGAGAACGCAGCAGGCCCATGCAAGACGTACTGAGAGAGGTCGAAAGACTTGTCGCAGAAGGCACGATCGAAGTCACCTTCTTGGGCCAGAACGTGGACGCTTACGGTAAAGATTTGAAGGATGGCACAAGTCTGGCAAGGCTGATCGAGGAAACGAGCAAGTTTGAGCAGATAAAAAGGATATGGTTTTTGACATCTTATCCAACCGACATCACAGACGAATTGATAGAAGTGGTTGCGGAAAATCCCAAGGCGGCAAAATCTTTTCACATACCTGTCCAATCCGGTAGCGATCGTATCCTGAGGATGATGAATCGTCGTTACACTTCGGCACAGTTCCTGAGCCTGGTGGAGAGAATACGATCACAAGTGCCTGATGCGTCGATAAGCAGTGACATCATCGTGGGTTTTCCGACAGAAACTGATCAGGATCATCGGGAAACGATCAATCTGGTGCGTCAGGCAAGGTTCGAAAGGCTCAATCTCGCCGTCTATTCACCTCGGCCAGGCACGGTGGCGGCCAAGTTTTTCCGCGACGATGTGCCGAAGGAAGTCAAGGTTGAAAGGCTGAACCAGCTGCTGGAAATCCAGAAGCAGATAAACGCCGAGCTGAACAGCATATACCTTGGCAGAGTGGTTGAAATCATCGTCGAGGGTAGGACTAAGGACGGTTATTTCTACGGTCGGGACATCAGGAACAAGATCGTTATCTTCACAAGCGATGAACAACTGAATCTCGGTGATACGGTACACGTGAGAGTGGTAAGAACAACGGCAGGACCAGTGTACGGGAGAAAAGAATAGAAAATGCGGGCCCTGGTGGACCCGCCAAAGCCGTGGGGGGTGTATCTCAAGGGGGATAGGGGGGTCTCTGTTCACTTTCCAACTACATTGTAAGGGTTGCAAGTTACATTATCTATCAGTTTAGGTTCCTTTGTGACAACGTTTGTGTTAACAAATCTCTGACTAAAGTGGTCTCACTTTTACCCATGAGATAGACCCTCGAGTTTCCTTCCTGGTTCAAGTGTTTTTCCGCACCTTCTCTGCGATGAACTGTTCCAAGATGTCTTCCAAGTTTGGTTTCCCTATCTCCTGCAACTCATACCTGACCCTAACTGCGGGTTTGTTGAGCTTCATGAGTCTTCTCAGATCGATCGGTGTGCCGATGATCACGACGTCTGCGTCAGCACTGTTTATAGTCTGCTCGAGCTCTTTCACCTGTTTTTCTCCATAACCCATCGCGGGGAGTATCAGGTCCAGATGCGTGTATTTTTTGTAGGTGTCCAGTATCGAGCCAACAGCGTAGGGCCTCGGATCAACGATCTGTGACGCACCGAACTTCTTTGCCGCAACAAATCCTGCCCCGTAACGCATCTCGCCATGCGTTAGAGTCGGACCGTCTTCCACAACGAGTACCCTCTTCCCTTTGATGAGGCTGGGATCTTCAACGAATATGGGTGAGGCAGCATCCACAACGATGGCCTTTGGATTCCATTTTTCGATGTTCTTCCTGACGATCTCTATGGCTTCCGGTGCGGCCGTCTCTTCTTTGTTTATGACCACAACGTCTGCCATGAGCAGATTGGTCATGCCAGGATGGTATGTTACCTCGTGACCTGCCCTGTGTGGATCGGTCACCACAATGAACAGATCAGGTTTGTAGAACGGAAAGTCGTTGTTGCCACCGTCCCAAAGGATGACGTCGGGATTCTCCGCCTCGGCGCTGTCGAGTATCGCTTTGTAGTCGACCCCGGCGTAGATCACCGACTTTCTGTCTATGTGAGGCTCGTACTCTTCGCGTTCTTCGATCGTGCAGTTGTACTTGTCCAGATCTTCGTAGGTTGCAAATCTTTGTACTTTTTGTGCCACCAGATCTCCGTAGGGCATCGGATGCCTTATCGAGACCACCTTGAGACCTTTCGATCTGAGTATGTCCAAAACACGGCGCGTCGTCTGACTCTTGCCACAACCAGTCCTGACCGCGCAAACGGCCACGACGGGTTTGTTGGAGACGATCATCGTGTGCATCGGTCCCATGAGCTTGAAGTCTGCACCTGCGGACATGACGATAGCAGCTCTTTCCATGACGTATTGGTGTGATAGGTCACTGTAAGCCAAGATCACTTCATCGACGTTGTACTTCTTGATCAACTCGACGAGCTTGGACTCAGGTTCGATCGGTATGCCGTTAGGGTAGAGTTTACCTGCGAGCTCGGGTGGGTAGATTCTGCCTTCTATGTCCGGTATCTGGGTCGCTGTGAACGCCACTACCTCGTATTCTTCGTTGTCTCTGAAGTACACGTTGAAGTTGTGAAAATCTCTGCCAGCCGCACCCATGATGATGACCCGTTTACGCACTATGAACACCTCCTGTTCAGTATTTGTTGCCCCGATTAATATACCAAGAAAGATCTTTCCTGTCACGTCTCGAACCCACCGTGTTTCATGCGCTAAAGTCGATCTCACCCGGACAGGGGTCAGTTTTTTGAGTATGCTCACGTATGCATGAGTATGCTTGAGAATGCATCTTCTGATATACTTTGCTCAGCGAACGTTCGACGAGGTGATGAGCGATGCACTACTTCTACTTGATCGTAACGCTTTTGTTTTTTTCCTCCATCGAGGTTGTCACGAAGCCTGTTTCTGGGAAGATCGATCCGTTCTTCCTGACGTTTTTCCGATTCCTTATTGGAGGTAGTTTCTTGATACTCTTTTCACTCTTCTCTAAGAAAAGAATCGAATCACGCGATCTACCCAAACTAATACTCATCGGTTGTTTGAACGGTGTGATTTCTATGAGCTTGCTTCAACTTTCTGTGAAGTATTCCAACGCCTCAACCGCCGCAACTCTAGTAGCGATGAACCCATTGTACGTGAGCATGTTTTCCCAGCTTCTCGGTAAAGACAGATTGAGCAGGCGAAAGTGGTTTGGTGTCGCGCTCGGTGCCCTTGGAGTACTGGTCCTTTCCTCGGCGAACGTTTCTGGCGACAGTGCGTTAGGTATCGTTTTTGGTATTTCAGCTTCCATCAGTTTTGCACTTTACACCGTGCTCATGAAGGATTTTTCGAACAAGTACGGTCCACTTCTGGCAACCTCTGTTTCAACCTTTGCTGCGGGGATTGTTTACGGCGCGCTGCTTGCCATCTTTGGAAGGCTCTCTCTATTGGATGTGAACTGGTGCGAAGGTTTGATTCTCCTCTACGTAGGTATCGGTGTCACCGGTGTGGCCTACGTGACATTTTTCAAAGCGATCCAGCACTTTGGTCCTGTGAAAACGAGTGTCATATTCTACTTGAAACCAGCCGTAGCGAGTTTTTTAGCATTCTTGTTGCTATCGGAAACTGTCAACGCTCAAAAGATCATCGGAACGATCATCGTGGTGGTGTCTTTGTTTTTGAAATGATGATGTGGTATCATGGTAAGCGAGGCAAAAAATATGAAACAAGCACTGTTGATTCTTCTGCTCGTTTGTTCTCTTCATTTTGCCTTGTCTTTGAGAGTGGGGATATACGACAATCCACCTCAGGTGTACCTGCTCGATGGTCGCCCCGCTGGTCTCTACATAGAGGTGCTCGAAAAGATCGCAAAGGAAAACGGTTGGAAAATTGAGTACGTTTTTGCCACCTTTCCGGAGCAACTTGAGAACCTGAAGACTGGCAGGATCGACGTACTCGTGTCCATAGCGTACACGGAAGAGCGCGCGAAGGTGTACGACTACAACAGTGAAGCTCTGCTGCTCAACTGGGGCGTGATCTGTGTTCAAAAAGATTTTCAGTACAGAGACATTACAGATCTTGCGGGAAAAACTGTGGCTGTTGGCAAAGGAGACGTGTACAATCAAGCGTTCTTGAGAGAACTGCAGCGCTACTCGGTGTCTGTGGACTTGCTCGAACTGTCCGATTATCCTGACGTTTTGAGGGCCGTCCGGGAAAGACGTGCCGTGGCTGGTGTTGTGAGCAGAATATACGCCGTACAAAATCACGAGAAATTCGGTGTGAAGATCACGGGCACTATCTTTTCTCCGGTTGAGTTGAGGTTCGCGTTCCCGAAAGGTTCTGCAATCAACGCAACGTTGATAGACAAAATCGATGAGCATCTCAGAAAACTCAAGAGTGATCACGAAGCTTACAACAGTTTGATCGCGCGCTACCTCGGGATGGAGAAGCGCGTGATTCCACCTTGGTTGGCGACACTTCTCTTGGTGACTGGTGTTGGGCTCGTCGTCTTTGCGTCTTGGACTTTGAGCTTGCGTGTGATGGTGAAGCTCAAGACAAAAGAGCTGTTGAAAGCAAACGATGAACTCAAGCAGTTGAACGAAGAGATCACGGCACAACAGCAAGAGCTTTCGGCGCTGAACGAACAATTGGAGAACACTTACGCGCGGTTGGAAAGTTCTTTGAAGCGTTTCGGTGATGTTTTGAGCTTTCTCTCTGGCATCTCGCCAGATGTGTCGCGTGAGGATTTCTACACGATGTTTCTCTCCTCGGCGCAGAGGTTCGATTCCAACGCTCTTGTGGTATTGATGGACGATGACGTGTGTTATCTTCTGGAAGATGGTTCAATGAAGAAGATCTCCGTGAAAGGACTCACACTGTTGCATGATAGAAAGAAACTGTTGGATCTCGTGAGTGAGGCGTTGAAAATCAATTTTGAAGCGGTCGTTTACGACGTGTCTAAAGACGGCGAAACGGCACTCCTGTTCCTGTACAAGGACCACGTCACGTATTGTGTCGAAGAGGATCTGGCGAAAGCACTGTGCTCGGTCCTGACAATCTACACAAAATTGAAGAAGCACGAAGAAGCCCTGGCGTCTCTCAGCGAAGGTGTCACACGCGCGTTTCTCAAAGCACTCGAGTTTCATGAACAACACACAGCAAAACATTCAGAGACGGTGAAAAACTACGCAGTGAAGACGGCGATAAAACTCGATCTGGATGAGCGTTGGGTGCGGCTCATCAGTTACGCTGCTTTGCTTCACGATCTTGGGAAACTCGCCATTCCCAGCACGATTCTGAACAAACCTGGGAGGTTGTCAGCGGAGGAGTTGCAGCTGGTGAAGCAGCATCCGGTGATCGCCGCGGAGATCGTTCGGCACATCAAAGGACTCGAAGAAGTCGCAGAGATCGTACAACACCACCATGAAAGATGGGATGGTAAAGGTTATCCTGACGGTTTGTCGGGCGAGGAGATTCCGCTCGGCGCCAGAATCTTGTGCGTTGCGGACGCTTTCGAGGCGATGACTTCGAACAGACCCTACAGGAAAGCGATGAGCATCAGTGAGGCTGTCTCGGAACTGATCAACAATGCGGGCAAGCAGTTTGATCCCAACTTGGTACGGATTTTCCTCGAAATACTCAAAGAAGAAGGAGTGATGGTGGTTGAAAGTTGAAAAGTCACGTGTGGCTTTGTCAATGTTCTTCATCGTCGTGCTCATCGTTCTTCTGAACGCCGATCAAATGGTCATGTCACCGAACATAGGTAAGATCGAAGAAGAATTCAAGGTGAGTGACGCACAGATAGGTTTGGTTGGTGCAGTTTTCACCGTGGTCGGTGCCGTGATCAGCTTGGTGTGGGGTTATTTCGCAGATAGGTACAATCGAAAACGTCTTTTGATCTATTCAATCCTCGTTGGAGAGATACCGTGTTTGATGACGGCCTTCTCAATGAACTTCGGTCAGTTCTTCTTCTGGAGGATGCTCACAGGTATAGGCGTTGGTGCGTCTTTCCCGATCGTCTTTTCATTGATAGGGGACATGTTCGATGAAGTGAACCGGGCAAAAGTGGCAGCACTCATGGGTGCAGCGATAAGCGTTGGAAACATTCTCGGTATGGTCGTGGGAGGCTTCGTGGGACCTACGTTCGGCTGGCGAGTCCCGTTCGTTCTGGTTTCTCTGCCCAACGTGGTCTTAGCCATAGTTGCCCTGTTTGTGCTTCAGGAACCAGCGAGGGGAGCCTTTGAGAAAGGCATAGGAGAACTCGTCAGAGCAGGCTATGCCTATCCTAAGGTGCCAAAAGTTGAAGACTACGCGAAACTGGTGAGCATCAAAACGAATTTCCTCTTGTTCCTTCAGGGCATAGCTGGAACGGTACCATGGGGTGCAATACCGTACTTTCTGGTCGAGTTTTTCAGGAGGGAGAGGGGCCTGTCCGTCGAGCTCGCAACGCTCGTGTTCGTTGTTTTCGGAGTTGGGAACATCCTTGGAACGATCATCGGTGGTTGGATTGGCGCTATTCTGTACAGAAGATCGAAACCGCTTGTTCCTCTGTTCTGCAGTTTTACAACCGCCGCAGGCGTCTGGTTGACGGTGTTAACGTTCGATTATTCCAACGCGACAGGTTCTGGTCTGTACGTCTTGATGCTTCTCGGTTTGCTCGCCGCGCTCACCGACAGCTTGACAGGGCCGAACGTGAAGATGATGCTTTTGAACGTGAACGAACCGCAGGATCGCGGCAGAATCTTTTCGATCTTCAATTTGACCGATTCTTTGGGTACGGGCATCGGAAGGTGGATAGGGGGGTTGCTGTCGGTAGGTTTGGGTTCGCTCGGAGCGGCGATGAAGGTTTCTGCCTATTTCTGGTTGATCTGCTCGTTCTTCCTCTTCCTTCTCGTTTTCAAATTTGCGAAGGATGTTGAAGCCTTAGAATCACGAATGATGGCTTTAGCTCAACAGATGGACAAGTGAGGAGGTGTGGAGATGTTCCCGAAAGATTTTCTCTTTGGAGCATCGATGTCCGGTTTTCAGGTCGAAATGGGTTATGCGAAGGGCGATCTCGATCCAAACACGGACTGGTTCGTGTGGGTGAGGGAACCTGAAAACTTGATCAACAGCGTCGTGAGCGGGCATCTTCCTGAGTACGGCGTGGGCTACTGGTACAACTTTCCGACGATCCACAAACTCGCATCCGATTTTGGGATGAACGTGCTTCGGACCAACATCGAATGGTCGCGCATCTTTCCAAGACCAACCTACGACGTAGACGTAAAGGTGGAGCAGACTGAGTCGGATATCACATCCGTGCAGATCGACGAGCGTGCACTCAGAGAGCTTGACGAGCTCGCAGACAAGGATGCGGTGGAGCATTACCGTGAGATCTTCTCGGATATGAGAAAGAAGGGCTTGAAGGTTTTCGTCAACCTTGTGCATTTCACGCTGCCGATCTGGTTACACGATCCGATCGCTGTTCATAAAAGACAAGAAACTGACAAACTCGGCTGGGCAAGCAAGAGGAGTATCGTGGAGTTTGCCAAGTTTGCAGCTTACGTGGTGTGGAAGTTCGACGATTTGGTCGACATGTACAGTACCTTCAACGAGCCCAACATCGTGAGCCAGATGGGCTACGTTATGAGCGTCTCTGGTTTTCCTCCTGCAGTATTCGATACAGAGAAATTCTTCGCCACTTTCGTGAACCAGATCGTTGCGCATGCGAGGGCTTACGATGTCATGAAAACGCTGACAAACAAACCCGTAGGATTGATCTACGCAGCATCAATTTACGAATCGACCAACAGTGATGCAGAACTTGAAGAAAGCGTAGGTCAGTTCATGAACTTTGCGTTCCTCGACGCAATCAACAGTGGTGTCCTTTTGTTCCAAACAAGAGAAGATCTCGCAGGCAGACTCGACTTTCTTGGTCTGAACTACTACACCCGTACTGTGATCCAGAGATCGGCCCAGGAACTGAGTTTTGGTCTGGTGAACATGAACTGGTCCATCGTTCCAGGTTACGGTTACAGTTGCCAGCCCGGCGGTTTCTCGCGAGACGGAAGACCGGTGAGTGATTTCGGTTGGGAGACTTATCCGGAAGGCTTGCTGAAATTACTCCGTATGATGAACGAAAGGTATGCCCTGCCAATTTACGTGACCGAAAACGGTGTTGCGGATGCTCGCGACTGGCTCAGACCTTACCATCTCGTGGCGCACATGTACGCGGTGGAGAGGGCCGTCGAAGAGGGTCTGAACGTGAAAGGCTACTTGCACTGGTCCATAGTGGACAACTACGAATGGGCGAAGGGATACCACATGAGGTTCGGGCTGGCCGAGACGAACTACCAAACCAAGTCGTACAACCCCAGGCCTTCGATGTACATCTTTAGAGAGATCGTGAAGGAAATGTCAACGGAGAAGTTCAGAAACTATCTCTTTTCTCCGTACCAAATTTGGAGACAGTAGAACTGGAACGATCGAGAAATAATCTGAAGGAATTCAAAGTGCACAGAACCATCACGCCCGTGTCGGCGAAGACACCTTGCCACATGGTTGCCTTACCCATTGCAGCCAAAATCATGAATGCCACTTTTGTACCGATGGCAAGGACGATGTTTTGAAGAACGATCCACCTGGTTCTTTTAGAAATCGTGAAGAGGTGCCATACCTGTATCGGTTCTGCGTTCATCAGCACGGCATCGGCGATCTCGATCGCACTATCGTTTCCAAGCGAGTTCATGGCAACGCCAACGTCGCTCCGTGAAAGCGCCGGAGCATCGTTGACGCCATCGCCCACGAACATTGTTGTCCCATCTTTCATGATCCTTTCTTCCAACAGCGCAAGTTTGTCTTCGGGTCGAAGGTTGGCGAAGTACTGAACTTGCCCTAAATTCTCCGTGACTTCTTTGACCGCACCCTCAGAATCTCCGCTCATCACGTACACCTTCAAGCCTGCCTGTCTCAACTTTTTCACAGTCTCCTGCGCTGTGTTCTTCAGTTTCTCCTTGAAAACGAACGTTCCCGCGTACTGTCCATCGACACCAAGGTGCACCACCTTTGCCTTAGCTTCGCACACACTCTTCGGATGCTCCACGTGTTCTTCGTGCAGAAACCTGTCGTTGCCGAGATGAACAAGCCTATCCGCGACGACGGCTTTCACACCGAGCCCCGGAATTTCTTTCGAATCCTTCAGCAAGCTCGCATTGACCTTGAAGGATTCAGAGAGCGTCCTCGACAAGGGATGGTTCGAGCCTAAAGCCGCATGTGCCGCTAAGAACAAGACTTCATCTCTGGAGAACCCTTCCTGGGGTTCAACGGAGGCAAGTTCGAGCGTTGTCTCGGTCAACGTGCCAGTTTTGTCGAAGACGACGTTCTCGACATCCGCGATCGCATCCAAGTACTGTGCGCCTTTCAAGAATATTCCCTTTCTCGAAGCCTTACCGAGTGCAGCAACGTAGGTTAGTGGCACGCTGAGCACCAGCGCACAGGGACAAGAGATTACCAGGAGAATGAGGGATCTGTAGAGAGATTCAGAGAAGTTCAGAGCAAAAACAAAATGGAGCACGAAGATCAACACGATCGCACTGATGACAACGGCGGGAGTGTAGTACCTCGCGAATTTCGTGATGAACCTTTCCGCCTTTGTCTTCCTCTCCTGGGCTTTCTGCACGAGCTCGACCACTCTCGCCATCGATGAATCTCTGTATCTTTTGGATATTTTCACCTTCAAGGTCCCGTTTTCCACTATGGAACCAGCGTAGACATTTTCTCCTACGGTTACGGCTTGTGGCAGAGGTTCGCCCGTGAGATGGGACACGTTGATCTGTGCCGATCCTTCAACTACGATTCCATCGCTTGGAACCTTCTCACCGAGCCTCACGAGAACTACATCTCCCACCATCAGTTCGTCCACGTGAACCTGCTCAACCGAGTCCTGTTTCAACCTCCACGCGTACCTCGGCGATTCAGTCAAAAGCTTTTTCATCTCTCTTCGAGATCTGTCGATGGTGTAATGTTCGATGAACTCTCCGAACCTGTAAAGAACCATCACGGTTGCTGCCTCTGGAAATTCTCCAAGAAACAAAGCGCCAAGTGTCGCGATGCTCATTAGACTGTTTTCATCGAAGAACTTGAGTCGAGCAAAATTCTTGATAGTCTTCTTGAAAACTTCGAAGCCTGACAAAAGATAAGCGAACAACGAAATCTGCGGTTTTCCCATGAGCAAAGATACAAGAAGCGAAGAACCCGAGACGATCAGCAAAAAGAGGGTCGAAGAGCGTCTTTCTTTGTGATCGACATGGCACACTTCGCAGCTTTCCACTTCACTCACTCCTTTGCGTGTTCCAAGGCCGAAGAAATGAGCTCAAGCACGTGTCTGTCCTTGAGCCTGTAAACAACCTGCTTGCCAATCCTGACGGAGTCTACGAGGTTCGAAAGTTTCAACACTCTGAGCTGGTGGGATATGGCTGAGGATGAAAGCGATAGGATTTCAGAAAGGTCGCACGTGCACAAGTTGGCTTTCGAAAGGGCAATGAGAATCTTCAGGCGAGTCTCGTCTGCGCACGCCCTAAGGAGTTTCACCATCTTCTCTACGATCTCTTTCGTTTCAAGTTCAGCCTTGATCTTTGAGACCCGCTCTTTGTGTTCGTGCCTCTCATCGCAAACGTTTCTCACCCAATCACCTCAACAATTGAGCAATTGTTCAATTATAAGTATAACACAAGAAGCGTCTACAGGTTAATGCATTGATGTTCTTCAGACACAAGACGGCGCTCCGAACGAGCGTTCAAAGCGTACGAATTGACCGTCCTTTCAAAAGTCGTTCTCTTCGACCCACACACTCAGTGAATCAACCACGTCTTCACATGTTTGATCTTCGTTTTCTCGCTTAACGGTTCTTCAGCGAAGTCCACCTCGATCGCTCGACGGGTCGTTTTCATCGATGGTGAAGATCCATCCGGACAAAACAACCTCAAGATCACGCCTTCTTCGGATGGTTTGAAGGCAGACAAAAAGCCCTTTTCGACTCCGATGTCGATCCTCGGTAACTTTTCAAATCTCGCTTGAACCGCAAGCGGTGCAATCGCGCATTCTCTGACGGCCTTGTAGACGTTTTCGATGTTGTACTCGTCGTGAAAGATGATCGAAAAACTCACTCTGTGCTCTCCCAATCCCTGTGCCTCCGGCGTTTCAAAACCCGGTCCAGCATGCCCAGGACGTGTGATCAGATCGTTTCTTGAAAGCCATCCAACGCTTCGGAGTATCGTCAAATGAAGGCCTTTTTCGTCCACGAAGACTTCTCTCAATCCCTTCGGTATTATCGTCATTCTGTACTGCGGAACGCTGACGAACCAGTACGTCGGAAACTGGTTTTCGGGTAACTCTGACCAGGAAGAATAATCGCCTTCGAGCTTCTGGATCGATCTCTTCACGGGTCCAAAATAACCATCGCTGATCAGTTCACTCAAGCCTTTCAACGGAAAAACAACGCTCATTCTGTGATCTTTCGCGATGTTGTTGAAGAAGACGTCGACGTCCACCCTTTTCATGTCCCTATGGAAGGTGTAGACGAACCTGAAGGGTATCGAGACGGTCTGCCTGGACCTACTCTTTCTGTCCGCAGCGATCTGGGCAGGCACCTCGAGCGAAAAACGTGCCTCGACACGCTTAAAGAAGCTTGAATCTATCAGCGTTTCGATCTCGGCGATGCAGTTCTTCGAATCGTACTTCTCTTTACACGCGTAACTGTAGTTGTACTCGTCACCGACATCCTCGACATCCTCGACGTAACACAGATTCTCGAGCGACTTTCCATCGTGCTCCGCCCTCAAGGTACCGTTTTGCTGGATAGTAAAAATCGATTCAAACGTACCAGCTTTCTGTCTTTCTCCGTGAACGAAGCTGAGCTGCTTGAACGACAGACCTTCGACAGGTGTTTTCAAAAAACATTTGTACCAGCGGCCTTGATCTTTGAACACATCGATCGTCGAAGGGTGGGAGTAGAAATCGATCAGCGTGTTCAAATCTTGCTGAACATCTTCGATGGGAATCAAAACGTGATCAATGACTTCACCTTCTTCACCCACGAGCTTCCACTCACCCTCGGGCAATCGAACGTTCAGCTCGACAACGCCGTCGTACTCGCTCTCCGTTGGGTTGAAGAGGGTGATGCCCATTTTGTCGACAGGCTTGCCACACATCTCGAGCAAGGCTCTCACGAGGATCGCCTTTCCATGGTTGATTGCCCTCGCCAATCTATCCTGAACGTTCTTGTGAACTTCGTCCACGCTACAACCGCACAAACTGTCGTGTGGATGGCACTGCAGAATCAGTTTCCAACCGTACCACAGACTCTCCAGCGGAAGATCGATACCGCCGAGTTTTGCTGTCGCAAAGAGGGGTTCCACGTAGTGCAGATAGAGTCTTTCCGCTTCGTACTGCATGAGCTTTTCCCAGATTCTCGCCGACAACACATCCTTGAGGATGGGGGCACGCTTTGGACTTCTCAGCTCTCCAGACAAGCTTTCTCTGGGTTTCTTCAACTGCGAAACGTACTCTTCGAGCGAGGCGTGGACGAACTCCATCTCCTGGTTGCTGATCTCCTTCAAGATCTTTCCCACGTCAGCTCTTGGGATCTCGTGGTCTGTACCGTTCATCAAAAGTGGTTCGTTATCCGGGTCCAACTTGGCCAGCAACTTCGCTTCCGATAACAGATGTGACTTGAAGCGTTCCTCGTCTTGACCCCAGTGTGCCGCATTCGAATAGCTGTGCACCAGATAAACCGTATCTATGGACTCTCCCATTGGAGAACTCCATACGAAACTCGTACCCTTAACATCGTCGACGCCACGCCAAACCACGGCCCACTCCATCCCAAGGCCTTTCAAGATTGTGGGCGTGTACGCGTTGTGCCCGAACATGTCTGGCAGGTAGGCAACTCTTGAGAGGGGCACGTTGAATCTCTTCGCAACCTGCTGACTGTACAGATAATTTCTGATGAAAGATTCTCCGCTTATCAAAAACTCGTCGGGGAGCACGTACCAAGGTCCCACGGCGATCTTACCCTGTCTCACAAGTTCGAAGAATTCTTCTTTCGTTCCATCGTTTTCAACGAAATCTTCAAGCACCACGGTTTGACCGTCCAAGTGGAAATGTTTGAAGGTATCTTCCGTCTTCAAGATCGACACGAGCTGGCTCAGTAAGATCGAAAGCCTCTGCCTGTAGACCTCGAACGTGGTGTACCATTCCCTGTCCCAGTGCGTGTGTGTCACGACGAACACTCTCTTCATCTTCACTCACCTCGAGTCAGGTAGATGGGATTGCTTATCAAAATTGGTCTTTCTTTCTCATCGAACGCGAGCAAGGTCAGAAGGTCTTCCTTCTCTTCGACCTCGATCCTTTCTTCAAAAGTTCCATAAACGTTGAAGCTTCGTACCGTTTTCTTTGTCACGACCAGAAGGTTCGACTTTGGTAAGTTTTCTATTCTCAGAAATACATTTCCATCGTGTTTTGCAGTTTCGCCGACGTTGTTTCCAGAAATATCGATGTTAACTTCTCCGATCGAGGAGAGATAAGTTCTACCGAACTTGATCGACCAGAGCACTTCGATCAGTTCCAAACTCCTCGCTGAGACGTAATTAGCCATCCAATCTCTTTCGTCCTTCGTGTGCAAATCCCTGCCTGCGGTGGCGATCACCCTCTTGCCACTCCTGACCGCTTTCAACCAGCTACCTATGGCTTCGTAGTTCAGTTCCAACCTGGACAGATCGGCGTTCCAAACTTCGACAAAATCTGCATCGAACGGATCGAATTCGTACGTCCATTTGCATCCAACGCAGGCTGGTTCCCCTATCGCAAATGGGTGTGCTATGCCGATCAAGGCATTCTGCGAGTGCGCCTCGTGGACGATCTGGTTGAAATCTTTCTCCCTTCCCTCTCGATCCTTCCAGTCGATGAATGTCTTACCGCCAAGAACAAGTGCATGGCCCTTGAACGTGTTCATCTCTTGGCCGGGAAAGCCCACAGCACCGGGAAGCTCTTCGAGTTCTCTCCAGCCAGAGATGTTACTGTGGTCGGTCAGAAAGAAGAAGTCAAAACCTTTTTCTTTGAGGAACATCGAAAGTTCACTCACACTCAAGGTTCCGTCGCTGTGCCGAGAGTGAGTGTGGAACTCTCCTTTGAAGGTTTTGAACCCTTCTTCACCTTCACACAGAATCTCAAGTCTGTAGTGAACATCACTGAAGAGATAATGATTCTCGAAAAAGACTGTCCATCTTCCAGGTAAGGGGCGTGTCTGAACGGCAGCTTCGCTGGCTTGTGGGGCAACGACGAAGTTCTTCGTACCTCTGTCGTACCTACCCATGAACCTTCCGAGCGAATCGTAGAAGAGGAGATTCACGTGGTTCTGCACGGGACCGAGCGATGTGGGAGAGTACTCAAAGCGGACGGTGAGTTTGCTGGCGTTGCGTGGAACATCGAAATCGATTTTCTTCACGGTCTTGCTCTCGCTCAGGTTTATTTTGCCTTCGAAGATCACGCCTCATCTCTCCTGCGTACACGAACACCGTTTTCGTCAAAAACGTGCAGTTTGTCTTTTCTGAACTTCAAAAATATTCTATCACCGCTTCTATAGGGCACATCCTCGAAGACCAAGACCCTCAAGGAATTCATGTTCACTTTGACCGTCACCACCGTCTCAAATCCAAGTGGCTCGACCACGTAGACCTCACCGACGAGATCCCCTTCTTTGGTGTTCAGAGCGATGTTCTCAGGTCTTATTCCTATGAATCCCCTTTCTTTCGGGAACTCAATCAGTGCCAGCTCTGAAAGATCGATCTTTTGACCGTCCAGAATGCATGCCGGACCATCAAATCGACACTCGACGATGTTCATCGGTGGATTGCCTATGAATGACGCCACGAAGGTGTTCGCCGGTGTATCGTATATTTGTCTCGGTGTTCCCACCTGGAGTACATGGCCTTGGTTCATCACGGCGATCTTCGTCGAAAGCGCCATCGCTTCGGACTGATCGTGTGTCACGTAGACTACGCTCGTTCCGAGTTCCATGCTGAGCCTCTTCAAGAAGCTCCTCGCCTCTATTCTCAGCTTCGCGTCAAGGTTGCTCAACGGTTCGTCCAACAAAAACACGTTCGGTGTCTGTATCACTGCTCTCGCCAGCGCGACTCTTTGTTGCTGTCCGCCACTGATCTGTTGAGGGTACCTTTCGAGCAAATCAGATATCTGAAGGGTCTCCGCAACGAATGCGACCTTCTTTTCGATGTCTTTCTTCGGAACTTTCCTGACGAGCAACGGATAGGCGATGTTCTCCCTCACGGTCATGTGAGGATAGAGTGCGTAGTTTTGAAAGACCATCGCAACGTTTCTGTTTTTCGGAAGTTCCATCGTGACGTCCTTTCCAGCGATGTAAATCTTTCCTTCGTCAGGAAACTCCAGTCCAGCGATGAGCCTCAACGTGGTCGTCTTTCCACAACCTGATGGCCCGAGCAAAGTAAAAAAGTCTTGCTTTTCGATCTTCAGACTCACTCTGTTCACTGCCACGACACTCGAAAATCTCTTCGTCACGTTCTCCAGAACGATCCAGGACAAGGCTTTAACCCCCTCAACCTTTGATGCCACCATAGAAGGAAAAACCGAATTTACGTTCTATGAGCACGTAGGCAAAGATAACGGGCAGGGTGTAAAGAAAAGCGTACGCCGATATCATGCCTATGTCTGGAACGCCCACCTCACTAAAAAAAGTGTAGATCGCAACTGAAACAGGGTACTTGCTCGTCGATCTGAGAAGAACGAACGGCACAAGGAAGTTGCTCCAAGACTGTGTGAAAACGAGCATCGCTATGACGATGATCCCCTTGCTCGAAAGTGGTAAGAAGATGCGGAACATAACTTGCAGAGGCGAGCTTCCATCCACGAGCGCCGCTTCTTCGTAAGTTCTTGGTATCGAATCGAAGAAGTCTTTCAAGATGAACAAAGCGGTGGGCATAATCCCACCCGACAGCGTCAAAATCACACCCAGTTCGGTGTTAACCAATCCGAGCCTCAGATTCAAGATGAATATCGGTACCATCGCAGCGGCACCACTCACCACACTCGAAAAGAGCACAAGCATGTACAGAAGAACGTTTCTCCCTTTAAAATCGTGCCTGGAAAGAACATAAGCTGCGAAAAGCGCACACGTCGTCACCAACATGACCACGGAAACGGAGATTACGAGGCTGTTGCGAAAGGCGTTTATTGCGGTCCGGTTCTGGAAGACGCGTGCGAAATTGTTCAACGTGAATCCGTTCAGAGAGATGAACAGAGAGGGTCTGATGGAGAACGGTGTGACGATGAGCCACAGTATTGGAGAGACAAAAAAAGCAACGATGGGGGCAAGGAGTATGTACGAAACGATCTTGCTCGTTCTTCTTGGATCTTTCATGCCCTTCTCCTCCTGGACAGGCTCAAATAGAACATCGCGAGCGCGAAGTTGATCAACAACGCGATCGTGGCGATGGATGCACCGTAACCGAGTTTGAAGTATCGAAATGCCGTTCGATAGATGTATATCGATAGAAGTTCAGTCCTGAACGAAGGGCCTCCCCCGGTGAGCAAGTATGGTGTAAACACGTTGAAGGTCCAAAGTGTTATGAGAATCAGGTCGGTCAGTATGTAAGATTTTATGTTTGGGAAAACGACGTCTTTGAATTTTCTCCAACTCGATGCGCCTATCACTTCCGCAGTTTCAAGATAAGAAGGTGGGATCGTTTCCAAGGCAGCAGAAAACAATAGCATGGAGTAGGCAGTTCCTCGCCAGACGTTGAAGACGATGATCGTCAAAAGTGGATACTCATAGAACCAGTTGATCTTGTTCAAACCAATCGCAGAAAGAAGCACGTTCAACGTTCCATAATCTTTATCGAGGAACGCTATCCACAGATAGGCAACCACGACTTCTGGTATGATCCACGCCAGGATCACCACGCTTTGAACGAAACTCTTCAGCCTCCGCTTTCTGTAGGTGAGCAAGGCGAGCGAAAGTCCAAGCCCCGCTTGACCGATGATCGCAGACCCAAGGACAAACAGAAGTGTTATTCTCAGTGCGTTGTAGAAGAATCTATCGCTCAAAACCTTCGCATAGTTTTCAAACCCCACAAAATCAGGATTTCTCGCTTTGGCTCCGGTGAGTGTTTCGTTCGTCATGCCTATCTTCAAGACCCAAACACCCGGCAAGATGAGAAACACAAAGATCAAACTCAGCGCAGGTATCAACAAGAATATGATGACCTTTCTACCCATCAAAGACCGTTTCAATCTCTTCACCACCACAAAAGGGCGGGCAGAGCCCGCCCATGTTTCACGGTTTCTCTATGACGTTTTCTTTGCCCACGATCTTCGTCACTTCTTTGGCGAACTCTTCGAGGGCTTTTTCAACACTCATCTGTCCGGTTACAACCCTCTCTGTGAGCAACTGAGCCTGGAACGAGATCTCAGGATAAACTGGAAAGGCTGGTCTAAAGGTTGTGTACTTAACCAAAGTGCGACTCGTCTCCGCGATGAACTTGTCTTTGTTGACGGTCCAGCATGAGTCGGCAAGATCCGATCTTGGCGACACGAACGGTTTCATCTGGAAGTAGGACAACTGGGGTTCAACGTATAGCAATCTCTTCAGGACTTCTGCGACGAGCTTCGGATTCTTGCAGTTGACGTTTACGGCGAAACCGGTACCACCGGAGATCGAAACGAACTCAGGATCTTGTGGTTTGCCACGACCGGGCATCGCAGCCCAACCGATGCGCTCGTCTCTGTCGGGAAATCCCCAGGATGGGTTGTTCGGGTTCAGCACCGATGTGTAGAACCAAGTTCCTTCGACGTACATCGCGATCTTCTCTTGTCTGAACAGTTCGAACGTCTTTTCCCTCGCACCTGGAGACACCTGCAAAGCCGCATCGCCGAGTTTTTCGTCCACGTAGATTTGCTTGTAGAAGTTCAACGCGTCCTTCAGGGCACTGCTCTTAACGATCCACTTGCCAGTTTCCCAATCGTACAGGTTACCACCAGCACCCAGCAAGACCATGAAGAAACCTTGCATCGTGGTCGCTTCACCCATCTCAGTGCCCGCGTTGAGCTGAATGGGTATCACGCCCGGCAGTTTCTCCTTGATGATCCTCGCCGTTTTGATGATGTCTTCCCAGCTCTTCGGCTGCCATGGTACTGGGATTCCGGCTTTCCTGAACAGCTCTTTGTTGTAGTAAATCATTCTCACATCGGTACCGGCCGGTATCAGATACGTTTTGCCCTTGTAGCTGCCCATCGCTTTCATCGGTTCATAGTAGTACTTCCAAGCTGGTATCTCTGCAAGTATATCGTCTATGGGTCTCAGATACCCGGCTTCGACGAACTCTGGGACCCAGAAACCATCGATCCAGAGTATGTCTGCTCCGCCTCCACCTTTGATGTCCAGAACGATCCTTGCCTTGAAGTCCTCGTCCTTGATACCCGTCTGGATCAACTCGACTGTGATACCCAGCTCTTTCTCGATGTCAGGAATGTACTTTTCGAACCAGTCGACCACTTGCGTGTTCTTACCACCCTTGATCGCGTTGGCGATGATGGTTACTTTCTGTCCAACCGCGATGATTACCATGATCGACACCAACACGGCCACCAGCCACTTTCTCACAGTAACACCCCCTCAGAAATGATGGTGCTCCACACACCCGCACGAATTTCTCACGATCAATTTCGTTGGAACGTAATGCTTTTTGATGGGAATTTCGCCCCAGCTCAAGAGTGAGAGTAGAATCGCTGCAGCCTTTTCTCCCATTCGTTCGGGATACTGCCTGACGGTCGTCAGGCTCGGCTGAACGAAAACGCTGAACGGTAGATCGTCGAATCCTACCACCGCCACGTCCCTTGGGACCTGCACACCACACATCTGTAGACCCGACATGATTTCAACCGCAAGAAGATCCGTGCATGCGAAAATTGCATCGAAGTTTTTCAGTTCTTGGCATAGTTGTTTGACTCTACCCCTTTCGACTTCGATGAGTGTTAGGTTGGCATTCGTGCCGCTGCAGGCCAAGCTTGCACCTTGGTATCTGTCCTTCACACTGCTCACTTTCGGCTTTTCCCACGTGACGAACGCGATACGTCTGTATCCATGAACTTCTATCAAATGTTTGGTCACATCGTAGGCGCCCTTGAGGTTGTCCGATTCGACGGAATAACCATCCATTCCTTCCACAGTCCTGTCGACGAAGACGATCGGACGTTTTTCAACGACGAGCCGTTTGACCGACTCGTTCTTTAAGGTGCTGATGTGCGGAAAGATTATGAAACCAGATACGTTGAGTTCCAAAAGTCTCTGGAATTTTTCCCTTTCAGAAGAACCGTTCTCATCTGCAAACTGAACCACGGCGTGAAAACCCAGACTCGAGATGTGCTGTTCTATGCCTCTGAGTATCCCAACGCTGAGAAAATCCGATGCTGAGCTCAGAAAGACACCGATCAGGTTCGACGCTTTTTCGTGTTCTTCCTTCTTTCTCACGAAGCTCCCTATACCCTGCAGTCTGTAAAGATAACCCTCGATCACCAGCTCGTCTATCGCCTTTCTCACCGTGATCCTGCTGACTTGAAACATCTCCATGAGCTCTTTTTCGGACGGAACTCGATCGTCCGGCAGGAGCTCACCCGTTTTTATCTTGTTCAGCAGATACTCCTTGACGACCTTGTACATGGGTTTTTGCCTGCTTGTACTCATCATGACATGTTATATCATGTTATTGCAAAAATGTCAACAGCTCGGACAAGATTGTTCCAGTGAGGCTACGCGAGCGTATCTACACAAAACACGATTCGCACCCGCTGGCCAGGAAAAAATTGGACTCGGTTAGTCTCACGCTCGGCACGTTCTTGAGCGATGACTGTTCGGTGGTGAAAGAAAAGAGGTAGAAGAAGCAACAAAAACGAAATGAGCTCGCTCGCCGAGACGCTCACACTCGGTCCTCGTTGAAGATGAACAGCTCTGAACGCTCAGGGATAGATCTTTCTCCCACGTTCATCGCTTATCCCCGTCTTTCTGTAGAAGTACGTGTTGACCACATCCCTCCACTCCTTAGCATGCTCCAACTGCACTGTGAGTCTTTCCAGCACACGCTTATACTTGACTGGATCGATCTTTCCCTCGAGCCGTTGCCATGCCTTCAAGAACTCTTCGACTTGTTCGACGCCTTCGAAGTGTAAATCGTACATTGATTGAAGCAGAGTCTTGCCGGATCTCAGCTTGTGGTCGTAGCGAACTCTGTGGAAAAACAACAAGAGATCTTCCGGGCACGTCTCGATGCTGTCGAAGATCTCTCTCCAGGGTGAGTGATACTGCAATGTGAAGCCAGTTCCCTTCGATGACCTGTCCACACCGATAGCCTCGTGGTTCGCCCTGTGGTAAGTCCCCCACTTGGAATACTCGTAGCCCTCCGGATTCGGTCCATAGTGATGATTGGGATTCACCATCCAGCCTAACCCGAATGGCGTGGTATACTTTTCATAAGCTCTGTGAGAATTCATGAGCATGTGCTTGATGGTCGCTTTGACTTCCTCATCTTTTCCAAACGTTAGGGTGATCCAGTCATCAACGATCTTTTCCACCAACTCATCCGGATTCCAAGCGAGTCTTGCAAACGTGTACAGATTCGCCTGTGCCAAATCGTGTCCTGTCCAATTTGGGTCCCTTCCCACGTTGGAGACTCCCGCCATACCGCAGTACTTCCTGTTGAAAACTGTGCCATCGACGATCCTCTTCACAAAGGACCCTCGGCCTCTGGCGAATGTGTCAAAATCAAGTATTTCTTTCCAGAAAGGTCCAAGGTAGCACAAATGTATCTGCTGACCGGTGTATTCTTGGGTGATCTGCAGTTCGAGGATCTGATTCGTCCGTTCCAAAGCTCCAAACAGTGGTGAAACAGGTTCTCTCACCTGGAAATCCATTGGGCCGAACTTGGTCTGCAGGATTACGTTGTCCCTGAACTGCCCATCGAGTGGCTTGAAGTTTTCGTAGGCTGCCTTCGCTCTGTCGGTGTTGTAATCTCTCCAGTCCTGTAAGCAGTTGTAGACGAAAGTACGCCAGATCACAACACCTCCGAACGGTTCCAAAGCTTCGGCCAGCATGTTTGCTCCGTCTGCATGTGTTCTACCGAAGTAGTGTGGGCCTGGATTGAATTCAGAATCGGCCTTCACAAGGAAACCCCCAAAATCTGGGATGAAACTGTACAGTTTTCTGGCCTGGTCTTTCCACCACTTCTTTATCCTGTCGTCCAACGGATCAGCTGTCTCGAACTTTCCAAGATACATCGGTGAAGCGAAGTTCACACTGAGATACAATTTTATACCGTAGTTTCCGAAAACTTCCGCGAGCTTCGACAGTGCTTTCAAATACTTTTCATCATCGATCAATTGCACTGCCTTGCCCCTCACGTTGACGTTGTTTATGACCACGCCATTAATACCCACCGAGGCCAGCAATCTGGCGTAATCTCTTGTTCTACGATTCAGGATAACGCGATCTTTCTCAAAGAAGATGGACCTTCCAGAGTAACCCCTCTCCACGGAGCCATCCAAGTTGTCCCAGTGATTGATCATTCTCAGCGGCATTGCAGGCGTTTGAACCACATTCATTTTCTCAAAGGATTCGCCAAGCCTGGCACGTTTGATGACCTCGAACGTGCCGTACACCAAACCAGCTGTGTCGATCGCACCAATCACGAGAGTGTCTTTACCGGAAAGCTTCCTGTGCGCAAGGAAGAAAGAACCTTCTCTTTCGAGTTTCGGCACATCGAACAGCTCACTGAGTTTGTCAATCTTCCCGAGTATTATTGTTCTTTGATTTTGGATAGTGTTTTCAACCAGCATTTTCGTTCCTAAGGCGTCTCTCGCAAAAGTTTTCAGCTCTGTGAGTGCCGTTTCGACTTCCCATGGTTGAGCAAAGGGCACCGCCGATTTGAACCATTCTCTGTGGCAAGCAATTTCCCAGTCTGGTAATCTTCGATATTCGAGCCAGCAAAGTTCGTACTCGTTGTTCATCCTTCTCACCTCAAATATCTACCTTTTC